>Ga0209635_10001096_pt1 | contig 19847 bp, 13 predicted proteins | sample DeeMarSWOR230_32_FD_187463 | JGI IMG/M metagenome (GOLD analysis project Ga0209635, IMG submission 187463) | Marine sediment microbial communities from White Oak River estuary, North Carolina - WOR-2-30_32 (SPAdes) (version 2) | ecosystem: Environmental > Aquatic > Marine > Intertidal zone >...
CATATACCTCACCAAGTTGCAAGGATACCGCCGGCAGCGCTCCGGAGTAGACTTTAAATTCGCCACCCCAGATTAGGATTGCCAGCCCCTCCAATATACAAAAGCCTAGGGCTATGGTCATCATGACTACTGCTAGTACTGGTTGACCCACTAGGGGACGCAGGGTAAGGCGTTCTATCAATAAGCCCATTATGATAGCCGTTGCAATTGCCGCCAGCAGGGCGGCCCATAGTGGCAGGCCGACCATTACCAAGAAAGTGAAGCCAAAGTAGCCCCCAATCATTACAATGTGTCCCTGGGCAATGTTAAACGCTTGGGAGCATTTGAGGATGATGACAAAGCCTAAAGCGATCAGGGCATAGATTACACCCACGCTAAAACCGGTTACCGTTAATTGTAGAAAGAGGGTCATTGGGCACTTCCTTCAACAGACTGGATGCTAAGGGTAGTCTTTATTGTTGCAATCCGCCCATCCCGGTATCCGCCCCGAGCTTCTACGGGCACCTCAGTCTTATTACTATAGATAGCCTTGATAAGCTCGCGGTAGCGCTCCTCTAAAAAGACTTTCTTCAGCCTCCTGTTTCTGGTTAGCTCACCCTCATCGGGATCAAATTCCTTGTGCAGATTGACATATTTCTTCACCATGATGCCCGGCGGTAAAGCCCTGTTTACTCTATCTATATCCTGCTTTACTAGCTGGTAAACCTCCGGCCTCTGGGAAAGCTCGGTGAAAGTAGTATAAGCTACCCTTCTCTCCCCCGCCCACCTACCGACACTCTCATAATTGATTATTATGACTGCCGAGGTATAGGCTCTATCTGGCCCAGCTAGAACCCAGGCGTCCTTGATATAAGGACTGAACCTCAGCCGGCTCTCAATAAGTTGGGGAGCCAGTTTATCACCACTGGCCAGCTCAACGAGGTTCTCTACCCTATCCAGAAAGACAACGTGTCCATCATCATCGATAAAACCACTGTCTCCGCTATAAAACCAGCCGTCTTTAAGCACCTCGGCAGTCTTATTCGGGTCATTATAGTAACCAACAAAAACACCAGGCTGTCGGTAAATAATTTCACCATTATTGGTTATTCTTATCTCTGCTCCTCTGTGAATAGGGCCGACAGTCTCCACACGGATATCGTCATTCTTGGCGCCAGTTAGAACTCCGCCCTCGGTTGACCCGTACAGGCTTTTAAGGGGAAGATTTAGGGCGTGGTAGAACCTGAAGGCCTCAGGGCTGAGTATAGTCCCGGTGGTATAGCAGATTCTGGCATTTGATAGACCAAGGCTAGCTCTGATGTGTCTAAACAGGGCTATATCAGCAAAGGCGTAGAGTATTTTCAGAGATAGGCTTGGTTTTTGCTTTCTAGACTTTAAATCAGCCATTCTGTAGCCGATAGGCATCAGCTGGCGGAAGGCGAGTCTCTTGAGAGCGCCAGCCTCTCGAATGCGGCCCTGCACCCTTCCTGCCTGGTTCTCCCATAGTCGAGCCCCGTAGAGTACTATGCTTGGTCCTATCTCCTTCGTATCCTCTTGCTGCGTTTCCGGCCCCTCAGCAAAGTTCAGGATGCTAGCTGACAAAAGGTGGCAACCAATCCCAAACTGTTGCTCAGTCATCCAGACTGGTGGCAGGTAGGGAACAATATTGTCCTTTTCTTGCCAAGGGTCGAGTTGCAGGTAGTATTCAGCACCAGCCCTCATCGTCCTATAGGTATGGACGGCTCCCTTGGGAACAACCCCGGTGGTCCCTGAGGTGTAAACGATGGCGCAGACATCGTCGGCACTACCGCTTTCGATATTCTGCTCAAAGAGTCCGGGGTGTGCCCCCTCATGCTTTTCCCCCAGCTTCAGCACCTGCTTATATCCCATCAAAATAGGGTCATCATAGTGGGCTAGCCCCTTATAGCCCCAGTAAATAGCCTTCTCAAGCTGCGGAAGCTCGTCCTTAATCTCAAGAAACTTGTCAACCTGCTCTTGGTCTTGAACCAAAGCAAATCTAGCCTCGGAATTTTGGGCAACGTACTTTATCTCCGAAGGACTTGAATCTGGATACAGCCCCACTGAGGCCCCATGGTTAGACTGAGCAGCTAGCTCAGAATAATACCGCTGGGGGGCATTATCCCCGATAATAAGCACCTTATCTCCGGGTTCAAAGCCGAGGGATATCAAACCAAGTGCCAGGTATTTGACATTGAGATAATAGTCCTTCCAGGTATAAGGCTGCCAGATACCATGGTGCTTATGACGCATGGCGGTATGGTTAGGTTCATACATTTCATAGTTATATTTGAGTATCTTGGGCCAGGTATCGCCCTTTTCTCTATAAACCTGCTCTATCTCAGTAGGCACTGCCCCTACCTGTTCTTTTAAGCGAGCCATCTCTTCTTTCGCCGATAGTGCTTAACTTCACGATAGCTCTTTCTTGAGCCCACCGCTGATAGCCCCATATAGAATTCCTGAACATCCTGATTATCTTTTAACCTCTCAGCTGGCCCCTCCAGAGCTATCCTGCCGTTCTCCATAACATAACCATAGTCAGCAATACCAAGGGCAGCTCTGGCATTTTGCTCCACCAAGAGTATGGCCATCTTTTGCTCGGCATTGATTCTCCCGATAATTTCATAGATTTCTTGCACCAGCAATGGGGCAAGACCGAGTGAAGGCTCATCCAAGAGCATAAGCTTGGGGCGGGCCATGAGCCCCCTCCCTATCACCAACATCTGCTGTTCACCGCCGGACAGATAGCCGCTCCTCTGGCGGCGGCGCTCTTTAATCTTGGGGAAGTAATTAAAAACTATATCTACATCGCTTTTGACTTGCCCACGGTCTTTACGATGATGAGCAAATACCAGCAGGTTCTCTTCAACATTAAGGTGCTCAAGAACCCTCCGCCCCTCCATAACTTGAGTGATGCCCAGGGCAGCAATATCCCCGGGACCGTACCTGTCTATCCTCTTACCATCAAAAACGATGCTGCCGTCGGTTACCTTTCCCTCCTCGGTCTTTAGCATCCCTGAGATTGCCTTCAGGGTAGTAGTCTTGCCCGCACCATTAGCCCCGAGCAGGGCGACGATTTTTCCGTCAGCTACTTCTAGTGATACGCCTCGTAGCACCTGAATAACATTCACGTAGGTGACGTCAATATTATTTACTTGTAGCATCTTGTTCTCTAAACGCTTATATTTCCTCTCCTAGGTAAGCCTTGATGACTTCAGGGTTGCTTTGAATCTCGGCAGGGGTGCCTTCGGCAATCTTACGCCCGAAATCGAGGACGATAATCCTATCGGCGATGTCCATAACCACTCCCATATCATGTTCAACAAGAACGACGCACTTAACCCCATCTCTGAGCACGGGGGTATCGGGATAGGTAGCCCCCTGACCTTCGAAGACATCAATTATGAATCGGGCGATATCTTCCTTTTCCTCCAAGTTCATCCCTGCCATAGGCTCGTCAAGAAGTAGAACCTTGGGTTCCAGAGCTAATGCTCTTGCCAGCTCCACCCTTTTTCGCATGCCATAGGGCAGAACGGCAACATGCTTCTTTCTGAGTGACTGTATTTCCAGGAAATCAATAATATCCTCTACCGTCCGTCGGTGTTCAATCTCCTCTTTGTGAGCCCAGCCAAGGTACAGGGCACCAGAAATGGCGTTTTGTTTCATAAGCATGTGTCGGGCAGCCATGATGTTATCTTGAGTGGTTAGCCCGGTATACAGCTCGATATTCTGAAAGGTTCTGGCAATGCCGAGTTTAGCCAGCTTATCTGGGCGCATTCGGGTGATTCTTTGCCCATCGTAGTATATCTCACCCTCCTGAGGTTTGTAGAAGCCGTTTATACAGTTGAGAAGTGCGGTCTTGCCAGCACCATTAGGTCCGATAATAGCCAGTATCTCGTTATCTCTGATATCTAGGCTCACCTCAGTAAGGGCTCTGACACCGCCAAACCTAAGGGAGAGGGAGTCAATGCGCAATCTAACCTGCTTATCAGTTTTTACCTCCACAGTACTATTCCTCTCAATGCAGTAAGGGTTTCAGTTATTTGTCTTGAATAGGATTAGCTCTTTTTTTCTTCAGCAGAGAGTTTATCCAGGTAGCTAGTTACTCTGTAATCTTGCGGCCCCTCACACTTCAGATTCCGGCCCAGTCGTTTGGCTTTCTTCTGAAGCATCTTAGACCCTTCCTTATCAAGACTCTCAACATATTTTTTATAACCCGTGCATTTTGTACTCCAATCTTTTTTGTAGATGAATATCGTCACATCATCATCCACAGCATCACAATAAATCGTCGTTGCGGTTACCTGCCAGTCTGCCACTAGCCGACCCCCTAGATTAAGAGCATAACATCTTGAAAGAGGTAGTCACAACCCCATTTCCCTATATTAATATGCTAACATATATATCCATAAAATCAATACCCTAGATAGGGTATTTTTGACAACAAAAACAAAGGGTGCTATAACTGTGGCAAATGGCTGGGCTGACGGGTAAAGATTACCGTGATATTTTAAATCTGGTCTATCTTGCCAACCGATGTGAAGACATAGACAGCTTCATTAATAGGTTGTATCCCTCCATATTGCAAGTATTTCATGCCGAGTGTGCCACCTTTCAACTTATTAAAGGATATCCACAGCACACAGAGATAGTCAAGTCACGGTCTTTCAGGATAGATAGCCGTAATCTTTATGAAGATAAATATTACCCTGTCATATATGTAAAAGATTCTTTCTACCGGCATTCTCCCCTGCTAAATGAAGCAATTTCTTCATCAAAAACTGTTTTAAAAATTGGAGACTCTATTTCCCTCAGAGACTGGGAGAGGTCAGATTTTTACAATGATTTTATGCGCCCACAGCACTTATACTGGGAGTTGTTCCTGGCCTTGCGCTGGAAAAACAATTTAGAGGCCATGATTACGTTGTGGCGTTCCAAGAAACAGCCGGATTATGAAGATAAGGAATTTTTAAAAGCAGTGAGGCTTGCTTCTCATCTTGGAGTTGTTGTACACAATATTTGTTTAATCTCACGGACTAATAATCGGGAAAGTCATTCCTTGTCTGCCGATGAGGCTGATAGTGAGGGGATTCTTTGGTTAGACCATCAGTTTACTCCTTACTTCTTCAATGCTAAGGCAGGAGAAATCTGTCTGCAGTTATTAAGTAGGATGCCGTATAATACATCTGATCTTGAAGAAGGTGAGTTCCCCATACCATCCTGTATTATTAAAGATTGTTCCGACCTTCTGGATTTACTCAAAGTGGAAGAGCAGCTTATTCTGTCGCCAAAAGAGAGGATAGTATCTACAGGAAGGGGCAAGAAATTCCGAATTGAATGTTCGCTGATATGGAAAGCCGATCAGATAAATTCTATGCCTAACTTTATGGTTACTTTATCTGATCTCAGCGACGAAAAGAAACTGGAGACTACCTTACAAGCTAGATTCCAGCTAAGTAGAAGAGAGCTGGATGTTATTCATTATCTAACTAGAGGGCTGTCTGATGATGAAATTGGAGAGAAGCTTTGTATTAGCAGACAGACGGTACATACACATATCAAGAACATCTATAAAAAACTAGACGTTAAGAGCAGAATTGAGTTATACAGGAGAGTTATACAGAGTAGTTATCTAGGAATATTCGATCGCCAACTTGACTGGCGTGATTTGCCTCAAATATTGTCCCCTTAGAAGAGCGTAAGAAGTGTTGTTGCCTTTGCGGGCTCCGTAACCTGCCAAATATTTCTATTTCGCCCTCGCTGAATTGAACATTCCGTCATTTAGTGGCCCTGATAGTAAAATGGCCAGTTGTAGTTAGTGGCCTTTAATGATACAATCTCTTGCAGTGACATGGGCTTGAGGTCATTGTAATGGATGACCAATGGCACGGGAACCATCTTAAGAATACCCCCAAATCCTTTCTTGAGATGTTTAACGAGTATGCCAAAGATGTGTATGGTGATTACCGGCGTGACTGTCTCGATGAGCTTCGGACCAATCTTCAGCGCCGCCAGCACCTAAAGGTATAACCCATGCCCACAAGTGGAACAGCTAAAGATGGGCAGAGTATCTTTTATGGTTGGATTGTCCTGGGCGTAGCTTTTATCACCGTAGTTCTTGGCTATGCCATCAGGAATAGCTTCGCCGTTTTCTACCCCACCATTGTGGAGGAATTTGGCTGGGAGCGGGGTAGCACGGCACTAATGTTCTCCATTGCCTTCCTTGTCTATGGTCTAGCGTCACCACTAGCCGGCACCCTGGTGGACAGATTCAAGCCAAGGCTAGTTCTACCGTTGGGAGGTTTGATTGCCGGCGTAAGTGTTGCCCTGTGCAGCCTGGCTACCACTCAGTGGCAATTCTTTCTCTTCTACGGGGGTATTGCTGCCATAGGCTTAAGTCTAGCCGGCTGGGCACCCCTCACCACCATAGTCTCCAACTGGTTTGTCAAAAAACGCGGCTTAGCCATTGGTATATTGGCGGCTGGCTTCGGCGGCAGCCTGATATCAGCCCCCATTGCTCAGTTCTTTATCTCCAGCTTTGGCTGGCAGAAGGCTTATATCATTGTCGGAATCTTCCCCATTGCCATTATTGTACCGCTATGCAGCCTTTTGATACGCCGCAGCCCCCAGGAAAAAGGGCTTCTGCCCGATGGTGCACCTCAGAAACCACCCCAGCCCCAAGACCCTGATGAGTCCCGGACTAGGGAAAGCAAATGGGCAGCCACTACTTGGACACTGCCTCGGGCGATGAAGACCTATCAATTCTGGCTACTCTTTCTCGTTGCCTTTTTTCTCCTTGGTCTCACCGAGCAGATAGCAATAGCCCATCTGGTTTACTTCTTTAGGGATGTTGGCTACGAACCAATGATGGCAGCCAATATCTACAGCGTGTTTGGCATCCTTTTCATCGTTGGAACTCTGTGCAGCTCTTTCTCCGACCGCTTTGGGCGGGAAAGGGTCTTCATACCAAGCTGCCTGCTGAGCGCCGGGGCAATATCCCTCCTATTCCTGATACGGGATGCCTCTCACCTCTGGTTGCCAGTGCTATTTGCGGTCTGCTTTGGTCTTGGGGTTGGTGCTGCCGGACCAGTGTTTTTCAGCGCGGCAGCCGACCTATTTCAGGGAAGACACTTTGGCTCCATCCTGGGCACTATAACATTAGGCTTCTCCCTAGGAGGTGCCATTGGTCCCACGCTTGCCGGGTATATCTATGATAAAACCAATAGCTACTTCTTTGCCTTCTTCATAATTCTGGGTTCGTTGATTTCTGCCGCTGTGCTGATGTGGCTCATTGCCCCCCGCAAGACAACACCAGTTCCGGCAAGAGCGGCGCAGCATTAGGTGGATATGATATAATTTTGGAACGGTTGAGCCTGCACCAAAGCAAAAGACGGCTACAGCATTAACCAAACTAGTCCTCCTCTCGCACGTCTTTTTGACATAAGACGAGCATCCGGAGCAAAGCCAGAATCAGCCCTTTCGTCTCGAGTAGGAGTTTGAGAGCTGTTCCCCCCTTCCTCACTATCTTGGCTCCTAAATAGCCTCTCTCGATTATTCTGGGGACATAATGCTTGATTTGTAATAGGCATAATTAGTAAGGTGTCCCTGGAATTCGCAAGAAAGTCCGTTTTTTGCTACAATTGAGAGCCGAGCAATGAGTTATTTTCTGGGCGTAGATATTGGCTCTGTCAATGCCAAGCTGGCGCTCATAGATGAGAACGGTGGGGGCGTTGAGTTCGATACCGAGAAGGTGATCTCCAGCCCCAGAGCCGCCGTCAGTGCACTTATCGCCAGGCTGGGCGAGAGATTCAATCCTAAAGAGATTGTCGCTGCCGGCGTATCGGGCTCTGGCAGGGCTGTTATCCCCAAGGAACTGGACTGGACGGAATACAGTAGCTCACTGGCGATCGCCTCCGGCTTGCTTCACCGTTACCCCGACGTTAAAACTATCATACAAATCGGTGGCCAGAGCACCCTGGTGATAGAGCTGGAAGACGGCTTGAAGAAGCCCTGGAAGGTGGAATCCAATCCCCTCTGCGCTGCGGGCACAGGAAGGTTTCTGGAGCAACAGGCATACAGGATTGGCATCAGCATGGAGGACTTCGCCAGCCTGGCCCTGAGATGTAAAGGCCCCCCCCCTAGGATAGCCGCCCGATGCAGCGTCTTTGCCAAGACCGACCTTATCCACCTTCAGCAGAAGGGAGCACCGCTGGACGCTATGCTCTACGCACTCTGCGAAAGCGTGGCCCGGATGGTGGCCTCTTTGAAGAAAGGGACTTTTCAGGAACCGGTCTATTTTGTGGGCGGCGTTGCCGCCAATCCCGCCGTGGCTAAATCCCTCAATGATATGATTTCTGCCAGGAACGGGCATCCCGTTGAGGTAATCATTCCCGAAGACTACCTTCACATGGAGTCCTTAGGTTCGGCATTACTGTCCATAGAGAAAACTTCGCAGGGCGTTATGCTGTCAGGAACGGACGCCAAGCAGCGCCATTTTGAAATGCCCAGACTGGAAGTTGTTGCTGTTCAGGACGGTAAGGATGGTCAGAGGATAGAAGAACAATGCGTTGGCTACCTCGGGGTTGATGTGGGCTCCACCAGCACCAAGGCGGTGATAATTGATGAATCGGGCAAACGATTGCTGGGAAAGAATTACCTGATGACAGCGGGAAGGCCAGTTGAGGCTGTCAGACAGGTCTTCAGGAACTTGCTTCGGGATGGCGCAGACAAGGTCAAGATAGCCGGCGTGGGCGTTACCGGCTCGGGCAGATATCTGGTGGGTGGCTTCATCGGGGCGGATCTGATTAAGAACGAGATAACGGCACAGACCAGAGCTGCCGCCGAGATGGATCCCGAAGCAGACATTATCGAGATTGGCGGGCAGGATTCCAAGCTGGTCATAAAGAGAAACGGTGTGGTCGTAGACTATCACATGAATAAAGCCTGCGCTGCGGGAACAGGAAGCTTTATTGATGAGCTGGCTGAGATGCTCGGCGTTTCCGTGACCAACGGTGAGTTTGCTGATTTGGCGTTTGCCGCCCCCCATACTATTGAGCTAGGGACGAGATGTGCTGCTTTCATGGGTCAGGCGGTGGCCTCGGCACAGCAGGAGGGCGTGCCCTTGGAAATAATCACGGCCAGTCTGGCCAACTCCATAGCCAAGAACTATCTCTCCAAGGTGGTGGAGCACAGAAAGCTGGGCGACAAGGTTATCCTCACGGGAGCGGTATTCTACAACAAAGCCGTAGTTTCTGCCTTTCACCAGCAGCTTAAAGGTAAAAAATTGACCGTGCCGGAGCACAAGGAGGTCAGCGGCGCCATAGGTGTAGCTCTCCTGGCAAGAGAGTCCATGGCTGGCCAGGAATCGAAGTTCAAGGGCTTTCAGGAGGTTGTGGATAGAGAGTGTAAGCTTACTACATTCGTGTGCAAAGGGTGTGACAACAACTGTACCATCACCCGGATGGAGATGCCCGGTGAAGAGCCTAGCTATTATGGCAGCAGGTGCGACAAGTATGATGCCATAGCCAGCCATGCCAAGAGAGAGACATTCTTCGATAAGCGGGAACAGTTGCTCTTTCGAGAGTACAAGAAGGATTCCGGCACAGGGCCTACAGTTGGCATTCCCAGAGGACTTCTGGTGTATGACTATGCTCCACTACTTATCGGTTTTCTCAATGTCCTTGATGCCAGGGTTGTCCTTACCAGCCAGACCAATAACGCAATCATGGACCAGGCTATCGAGTTAGGCTACACCGACAGTTGTTTCCCCATGAAGCTTCTCCACGGGCATGCGGCAATGCTTAAGGATACGGATTACATACTCTACCCCTGTGCCATTCGCCTGGGTAGAAAAGATGGGGATGCGAACCAGAAATACTCCTGTCCCTTAGTCCAGGCCTCACCGTTCATAATCCGCAATGTGCTTGACCTGGGGGAACGGCTGTTGATACCAATAATTGATTTCAGTCGGGGCGATGCCGACGTGATAAAGAACCTTGCAGATGTTGCCGTGAAGATGGGGTTCAGTAGAAAGAAGGGCAAGGAAGCGGCCTTGGCTGGTATTGAATCTCAGCGGAGGTTCGAGACCGACCAGGCAGCGCTGGGTCGGGAGCTATTAAAGCAACTGTGCCAAAGCGGCCAGTTGGGCGTGGTCCTCTTCGCCAGGTCTTATATGTCGCAGGATGCTGGAGCAAATCTGGGCATAGCAGAGAAGCTCGCTCAGCTTGGGGTGGTGCCCATACCGCTGGACTTTTTGCCCTTGGAGTCGGTGAGCGCCAAGGATTACTCCGACCGGCCTTACTGGTTCTATGAGAACAAATATATAGCCGGCGCTGATATAACTGCCTCAGACCCCCAGCTTTATGGGTTGTGGCTGTCAAACTTCGGGTGTGGCCCGAACTCCTTCATAATCCACATTGTAGAAGATATAATGGGGGGGAAGCCTCTGGGACAGTTAGAAATAGACGAGCATGCCGCTGAGGCTGGTATCGTTACTCGCCTCGAAGCCTTTGTCGACACCATCGAGGGATTTGCCCATTCTGCCGGGAAACAGAAAGCGCCAAATAAAGAAGACGTCTATCGGAGAGCGTTTCCGCCCGTTATTGATGTCACGAAGACATTTATTATCCCTAGGATGGCGCCGCACGTTGAGCTTGTAAGTGCGCTTCTGGAGGGCAGCGGCTTCAGAGCGGTCGTGCTTCCTGAGGCCAATGAACGCAATCTATTCTATGCCGATAAGGTAACGTCGGGCGTGGAATGTTTGCCTTATCGGGTAACCCTGGGTGACTTTCTGAGGTTCTGTTATGAAGATGGCACCGACTTGAAAAATGTCGAGGCAGTTATGGCCGGGGCGTATGGTCCCTGCCGTTTTGGGAAATATGCCCTGGAACAAATCAAGATATTTAGGGAGGTGGGCATTGACATTCCCATACGGACCACTGTGTCGAACAATGCGTATCGGGATACAGAGGTTAGCCCTCGTTTTGCCCGCCTCGCCTGGAAGGGTTGCGTAGCTATTGACTATCTCCAAAGGTTGCTCTGGCGCACTCGCCCTTATGAAAAGCGGCCAGGCTCGGCAGATGAACTGTTCGACGAATATCTCGGCAGAATTGTCGATCGCGTCCGTAAGAAGGAAAGGTTCGATGATATCCTGCGCCAGGCAACTTCTGATTTTAGGTCTCTTATTGACCCGGAACTGCCCCGCAAGCCTCTGGTGGGTATTAATGGCGAAATTTTTCTGCGCTCCAACAGATTTAGCAACCAGGATCTGGTCAGGGAGTGTGAAAAGGCTGGGCTGGAGGTCGTCGTTTCTTCCATAGGGGAATGGCTGAAATATATCTTCTACCGGCATGTTGAGGATGCTGTCAGGGACCGCAAGTTCCTGAAGGCGCTAATTAGCTACGTGATAAAGCGTGTCTGGGAGCATGACGAGCACACAGTAGTCAAACATTTCCAGGATCTGGTTGATGTAAGAGAACCCTCAACAGAAGAGGTACTGGGGTGGACAAGCCAGTGGCTTTCCCCAAAATGCGGAAGTGAGGCAGTTCTCAGTATAGGTAGTGGAGTCGAATGGATGGAGAATCCTAAGTTTGCTGGTGTTATATCGGTGATGCCCCATGGCTGTATGCCCGGTGGAATTGTGGCTGCCATGTCCGAGAAGTTCAGTACCTTGTATCGCAAGCCGTGGATCAACCTCACCTACGACGGCTTTGTGGAAAGCACCAACCTTACAAGAATCAACAATTTTGCTGAGGTCATCAGGTTTTGCAGCCAGGAAAGAAAGGAGGGCGTTTAGAGCAGCCCTCCCTCCAGATAATGTGCAGTTTTCACCCTCAGGTGTACTCTGGGCCTCTGCCTCGCCGCCTCGTTGCCCACACCGCCAGCGCTACTGAAACCAGCACTAACAAGCCTACCATGGCTGCCTTTTCGATCGGAGTAGTGTTGACGGCTACGGCGCTCATGGCCACAGCGGGCAACAGCCCAGCCCTCACTATTGGCTTCAGGCTGGGATGCTCAGTTATATACTCAGCTATTGGTGGGCTGACTCCATAATAGACGCCGACCAGGGCTTGCCCCAGCGGGTTGGTCAACAGGTATTCATCTCTGAACTCACGGAGAATTTGTATTTCCTCGGCCAAGGGCGTGCCATAAGCTGCGGTGGCGATGAAGCATACTTCAGGCACGTCTATGGTCAAGGTAGCGTCCCTACCGATATTAAAGCTGATAGTCAACACTACCTTTTCTCCGAACCTCCTGAGCTTGTCTGCCAGGTACTGATTACTCAGGATGGTCAATTCTGCGGACACCCCGGAGTCGATATCAGTCACGGCATAGTGGATGCCTTCAGCCAGGATGTAATCATCCTCATCTACGATAGATAATACCGATGTGGCGGTGCCCCAGGTGATGGTGGTTGTCACATTATTCTGTTCAATGATGTCGTAAGTGGCTATTGTTGAAGCGATGCTGGGATGAATTCCAGTAGCTGTGATGGTAAAAGCGGCATCGGCACCGAGATCGAATTTGATAGTCAGCACCGCCTTATCCCCGATATCCGTGAGCTCGCCTGCCAGGTACTGGTTATTGCGGACGGTCAACGTGGCACTGTCGGCATCGATAGTGGTCACAGTGTAGTGGGTGCCTGCCGTTAGAGTGTCCCCATCACCATCCACGATGGAAGTTACTCCAGTGGCAGTACCCCAGGTGATGGTAGTTGTGGCATTGGCTGGATTGTCCAGGTCGTATTCTTTTGTTGGTGGAGAGACCACAGGCTGGATTCCGGTAGCCGTGATGGTAAAAGTGGCATCGGCACCGAGATCGAATTTGATGGTCAGCACCACCTGATCTGCGATATCCGTGAGCTCGCCTTTAAGGTACTGGTTGTGGCTGATGGTCAGCGTGGCACTGTCGGCATCGATAGTGGTCACAGTGTAGTGGGTGCCTGCCGTTAGAGTGTCCCCATCATCATCCTTGATAGAAGTTACTGACGTGGCGGTGCCCCAGGTAATAGTGGTTTCGGCATCAGCCGGATTGTCCAGGTCATATCCTTTTGTTGGTGGAGAGACCGCGGCATTGATTCCGGTAGCCGTGATGGTAAAAGTGACATCGGCACCGAGATCGAATTTGATGGTCAGCACCACCTTATCCCCGATATCCGGGAGCTCGCCTTTAAGATACTGGTTATGGCGGATGGTCAGCTTGGCACTATCGGCATCGATAGTGGTCACAGTGTAGTGGGTGCCTGCCGTTAGACTGTCCCCATCATCATCCTTGATAGAGGCTACCGACGTGGCGGTACCCCAGGTGATGGTGGTCTTGACATCAGCCGGACTGTCGATATTGTATTGAGCCGTTGGCGGAGAGATAGAGGGCTGAGTCCCAATTGCTGTGATGGTAAGAGTGGTAGGGTCGCCGACATTGAAGTTGATGGTCAGCACTACCTCATCCCCGATATCCGGGAGCTCGCTTGTCAGATACGTATCACTCCGAATGGTTAAATCTGCGGACACGCCGGGGTCGGTATCAGTGACCGTGTACTGACTGCCCAACAAAGTGTCCCCATCATCATCCTTGATAGAGGATACTGACGTGGCGGTGCCCCAGGTAATAGTGGTTTTGACATCATCTGGATCGTCGAGGTCGTATTGGGCTGTTGTTTGGGAGATGACAGGGGGAGTTCCGGTTGCCGTGATGGTAAATGCGGCAGCACCGACATCGAATTCGATGATCAGTTCCACGCTCTCGCCGATATCCGTGAGTTCATCTTTGAGATAAGTATTCAAGATAATTAGGTGCTTAACCAGTACTATGTAGTCTTTGCTCAGGCCTGGTGTCAAATTACCCTTGTCATCACTGATGGATACTATGTTATTGGCTATGCCCCAGCTGATGGTGGTCATGACTTCAGCCGGGTCATTTAGGTCGTATTCAGCCGTTTCCGGTGAGATGCTGGGGAATACAACTGCCATCACCGACACGGCTGTCACCAAGGTCAGACTCAATGCCAACAGCACGATGCAAGACACTTGTGTTATTGCTCTAAATTTTCCTCCCATCAAATCTTTAACCTCCTTCTTAATTTATTCCTTTGGTTAAACAGTTCCACTCTCTTCACACACTCAGCACATTCTCTGGGTAATTCCCACCTATGTTGCGGTTATAGCCTTGCCCTAAAACGCTTGTACTAGTTTAATTTTCCCATAACTTCTAGCTTAAAGTATTATTATATCACCCCCGTATAGTTCTTGCAATATGTTGGCTTGAAGATAATGAGAATTACCCTATATTTCCAAACCAAAAACTAAGCCTGCGCTTTTCATAGATGGACCTAGAACATGTGGTGACATTCTTGCTTCTTAACAACAAAATAAGGATTTTGACAAATTGCCTTTTCCTTGCTATATTGCAATGGTTTATCCCGGATACCCAACCGATAAATCGGAGGTACTCGATATGGTCATTATTGGCGAAAATATACATGTCATAGCTCAGGCAATTTCCACAGCGATAAGGGAGAGAGATGCCAAAGTAATTCAGGATTTAGCTAAAGCCCAAACTGAAGCTGGAGCTGGTTACATTGACCTGAATGTTGGCCCCATGAAGAAGGACACCGAAGAGACTATGCAATGGTTGGTCAACGCAGTTCAAGAAGCTACTGATTTACATTTGTCGATAGATACCCTGAATCCTGTAGCTATGGAAGCAGGCTTGAAAGCTTGCAAGCGAAATCCCCTACTTAACTCTGCCTCAGGAAAGAGTCTCTCAAAAGAGCAAATGCTTCCTTTAGCCCAAAAATATAACTGTGATGTGGTGATTTCAGTGATGACGGACAAAGGAATGCCTCCAGATGTTGAATCCAAGATAGAGAGTATTATGGACACGGTTGCCTATGCTAATGAATTGGGAATTCCTAACGAGAACATCTGGGTTGACCCCATACTCCTTCCCATCAGCACGGCTGGCGAAGGGCAGAGGTTCACTGTGATTAATCTAGAATTTATCAACATACTTGAGGATGTTTTGCCCGGGGTTAAGTCCACAGTAGGGCTTTCCAATACATCCAATGGCGTGCCAGATGAACTCAGGCCGCCTCTTAACCGCACCTATCTGGTCATGCTCGAGAGAAATGGGCTTTATTCTGCCATCGCTGACCCTTTGGACAAGGAACTTATGAACTTGACCAGGGGAGAGATGCCGGAAATTGTCGAACTTATTTATAAGACCATGGATGGGGAAGACATAGACCTCTCCGCCCTATCTCAAAAAGAAATTGAGTATGTTAAGACGGTCAAGGTCCTTATGGGAGAGACCTTGTACTCCGATGCCTGGCTTGAAAGTTAAGGAGGATAAAGGATGGAATATAAAGCACCAGTTGAAGCTTATACTGGGGTAGTTAGAGAAGTAAACATTGGGAAAGGAGAGAAGAGCTTGAAGATTGGGGGGGAGAATATCCTCCCCTTACATTTTTTTGACCAGGGCTCAAACCCCAATCCAGCGAAGTTTGCCCTGGAAGTTCTTGATATGGAGCCTCAAGATTGGCCAAAGCATCTAGTTGAGCCCTTTCAGGATGTAATTTCCGACCCGGTAAAATGGGCTAAGAAATGCCAGGACTTTGCTGTAGATGCCGTGTCGCTTTTCCTTATGAGTACCGACCCTGCGGTCAAGGATGCTCCTGCTGATAAAGCAGCGGCATTGGCTAAAGCAGTAGCCGAGGCAATAGATGTGCCTTTGATTGTCTATGGTTCAGGAGATGAAAAAAAGGATGTCGAAGTCCTTTCCAAGGTTGCTGAAGTATGCGATGGAATGAATCTACTTATAGGTCCGGTTATTAAGGAAAATTATGAGGTGGTGGGCAAGGCAATTTTGGATCATGGGCACACGGCTATTGCCCTGACTCCTTTGGACATTAATCTGCTCAAGGAGCTAAATGTGAAGCTCAGCAAGTTTTTCCCCGTTGACAAGATAGTTATCGATCCTGAATCTGCAGCATTAGGCTATGGTATGGAATACAGCTTTTCTCTGATGGAAAGGGTGAAGCAGATTGGGATAATCACTAAGGATAATATGACCATGATGCCGATTATTGCCAATCTTGGTGGAGAGTGCTGGAAGACAAAGCAGGCTAAGGAAAACAAGGAACAAGGATTGCTTTGGGAAGGGATAACAGCGCTATCACTTTTACTGGCTGGAGCAAATATTATCGTATTGAGACATCCCGAGACCTTGAAATTAATAAAAGAGACGACAAAAGCGAGGTGAAAATGGCAGAAGTAAAGGAAATAACACGGAAATTAGAGGAAATTCATGAAAAGATAAAAGCTGAGATCCCATGGGAGCCAGTGGGGCCCACCCCTATGCCAGAGATGCCTGACCTCAGACAATGGGACATGAGGTTATTGAAAACATATGCGCCTTTTTACGCGCCATTCTGTGATTTGTGTTGCTTCTGTACCTACGGTAAATGTGACCTCACCGAAGGAAGAAGAGGCGCCTGTGGTATTGATATAGCTACCCAACAAGCTAGGTTTGTACTTCTTGCCTGCTTGATGGGATGCTCCGCACATGCTGCTCATGGTGGGCACATTCTGGAGTTCTTGATTGAAAGGCACGGTCCGGATAAAAAGATAGACTTAGGAACATCTATCGAAGTGGAAGCACCAAATATAAGGACGGTTGTAGGCCTAAAGCCTGAGACTCTAGGAGACCTTCAAATAGCTCTAGAGTACGTCTTCAAAGAGATTGCTCACCTTCTTGATTCTTGCCATACGGGGCAAGAGGGAAGCGCTCTGGACTATGAATCCAAGGCCTTGCATGTCAGTATGCTGGACCATGTTGGAATGGAAGTAGCTGACATCGCTCAGATTGTCGGGTTCGGCTACCCCACCTCCGTTGCTGAGACACCATTGGTGGATATGGGTTGGGGTGCAATAGATAAGAGTAAGCCTGTGATCCTGGTATCCGGGCATAACCCAGCTACCTCGACGGTGGTAATTGACTACCTCAGGGAACACAACCTTGAAGACCAGGTGGAGGTCTGCGGCCTGTGTTGCACTGCCCTGGAAACAACCAGGTATTCGGACAAAGCCAAAATAGTTGGTCCTCTTTCCCGTGCGCTTTTCTTTATGAGGGCAGGCATTGCCGATGTGATAATGACTGACGAACAGTGCATCAGAACAGATACGCCTCAGGAAGCAGCCAAGGTGGGCTCAGCAATGATCGCCTGCCTGGACAAGGCTATGTATGGACTTGAGGATGCCACAGAAATGGATACAGATGAGATAGTAAGGCGAATGGTAGATAACAAGGAGCAGTTCGCCATCCTGGACTCTCCCAAGGCGGCCGAGGTGGCGGTTAAAGTCGCCATGGAAATAGCTCCCCAGAGGAAGAAGGGATGGTTAACGGAAGAAGAAGCCGTAGAACTGGCTAAGAAGTGCACTAACTGTAAAATGTGTGAGCAAGTGTGTCCCAACCTCTTTAATATTGGCGGTGGTATAACTGAGGTTGCCAAAGGTAACTTTGACTTAATAAGGCAGCAATTTCTGCAATGTATTGGCTGCGGTAAGTGTGAACAAGAGTGTCCCAACAATGTTCCCATCTTTAAGATAATGCAGACAGCAGCAAGCATGGAGACCTGGAAATGCAGGGCTGGACGCGGTCCGGTTATGGATACCGAGATAAGGAACGTTGGTGCGCCTATCACTCTAGGAACTATTCCTGGGGTCATTGCAATTGTTGGCTGCTCAAATTATCCTGACATAAATGATATTGCCGATATGGTAGGAGAATTTGCCAAGAGGAAGTATATCGTGGTTCTTACAGGCTGTGCTGCCATGGTTGCCGGAATGAAAAAGGACGAGGATGGCTTGACAGTTTATGAAAAGTACTCTCCGAACTTCGATGCGGGAGGGGTAGTGAACATTGGCTCCTGTGTCTCCAATGCTCACATCTCTGGAGCAGCAATAAAAATAGCCAATATCTTTGCTGCTCTTCCCTTGAGAGGCAACTATGAGGTCATGGCTGATTACGTGCTCAACCGAGTAGGTGCCTGTGGGGTGGCCTGGGGAGCATATTCCCAGAAGGCGGCTTCCATTGGCACAGGGTTTAACAGGCTGGGTGTTCCTGTTGTTTTGGGGCCTCACTCCTCCAAGTATAGAAGGCTATACCTCTCTAGGAAGGAAGAGGACGACTGGAAGGCTATGGATGCCAGGAAGAAGGAGATTGTGGATACTGTGGAGCCAGCACCTGAGCACCTGGCTTATGTATGTGAGACTAAAGAGAAAGCCATGCCCATGATTGCCAAGCTTTGCATAAGAAGAAACGACACCCCTCAGGGAAGAGCGATAAAGCTGAACCACTATATTTCCCTGTATAAGAAGTATATTGGACCCGGTCTTCCCGAAGACTTGCACCTCTTTGTCCGCAGGGATGCCGACATACCGCTCGTCTATAAAAAGGAAGTGCGAGCGCACTTACAGGAAATTGGCTGGCAGCCTAGGGAGCCCATTGGATTGCCTACCCTTATTGGCACCTATCCCACCAAGGTTCCTGTAGATGCAGTGATACACTAGTAGCAGGGAAAAATGGCTAAAAGGAGAGAAAAATGAGTGCAGTAATACCGCGACACAGGGTAAATGTCTTAACGGGAATCAAATCGGCCAGGCTGATCGAAGACCCCCTGGAGTATGCCAGTCTGATTAAGAAGGCCAAAAGGCCACTTCTTGTAGTTGGTCCTCTATTGTTAAAGTCTCTGCCTGACGGAAAACTACTTCTGGAGTATGCCTTGGACATAGCTAAAGCGGCTGGTATTCCAATATGTGCGACAGCCCAGACTAGAGGAAAGATCGTGGAGTTGGGAGTCCAGCCAGATTGCGTTTACGATACCGTCGAGATAGCCAATGCTCTTAAAGACCCCGACTGGCAGGGAGTTAAGAAGGAGGGAAACCATGACCTGGTGATCTTCTTCGGCATTAGGTCGGATCTCGGTAATCAGAGCCTTTCTACACTCAAACATTTCGCACCTCATTTAAAGACTATGACGTTGTGCCTACATTACTTCCCCCATGCCAATTACTCACTCCCTAATTTCAAGAAGGATGCGAAGTGGCAGGAGTTCTTAGAAAGCTTGATAGCCAATTTAAAGAAAGGAGACTAAAGGAAAATGGAAGGCGAATTTCATGTAGATATAGGACCTCAGTATGAAGGTGAGGTGATAAGAAAGGAAGGCCTCTATATCGAGTTCGGTGGGCCAAAAGCAGCACATAAGTTTGAATTAGCAACAGTTAAAGGTCCTGATGAAATAGAGAATGAGAAAGTAGAAATTATTGGCCCCGACATAGGTGATTTGAAACCTTATGATCCAGAGAAAGGCGGTGGTAGCTATCCTATTGCCATTCTGGTAGATGTTGCCGGAGGGGAATTGGACAAGGATGCCGAAGCAATCATTGAGAGAAGAATTCACATGTTCACCAATATGATTGAGGGCTGGTATCATATGAATCAGAGGCAGGATGTATGGATTAGGATGAATAAAGACTCCTATAAAAAAGGCTTTAATTCCCTGCGGGAATTGGGAGAAATTTATATCTTGCTTTATACATCAGAGATGTCAATCATTGAGAGCATCCAGGTCACTATTATCACCGATGAAAAAAAGATAGAGGAGCTTCTTCCCCACGCTTTGGAAGTTTATGCTGCCAGGGATGAGCGGGCAAGGAACTTGAATGATGAGGATGTGGATACTTTCTACGGCTGTGTTCTATGCCAGAGCTTTGCCCCAACCCATGTCTCTATCATAACTCCAAATAGAATTGCCAACTGTGGAGCGATAAACTGGTTTGACGGCAGAGCTGCTG
>Ga0209635_10001099_pt1 | contig 19825 bp, 17 predicted proteins | sample DeeMarSWOR230_32_FD_187463 | JGI IMG/M metagenome (GOLD analysis project Ga0209635, IMG submission 187463) | Marine sediment microbial communities from White Oak River estuary, North Carolina - WOR-2-30_32 (SPAdes) (version 2) | ecosystem: Environmental > Aquatic > Marine > Intertidal zone >...
CGATAGCAAAGGGCTCACCTTCGCTGATCCTCTCTCTCATCTTTCTGAACCACTCTTTCTGGTAGGTGGTGGCCTCGATGGAGCTCTGCAACTGCTTAACGCTCCTCTCTCCTTGCCTGCTATCAGTCTTGGGCTGATTATCAACACTTCTTACTTCACTCATTTATCAACCTCCCTCTGGTATTCTACCAAGAACCTACTCTACCTAAATACCCCATCCCGCCATAGCTCTGCAAATTCCTCGTCAGACATACCCAGAAGCTGAGTACACACGTACTCGGTGTGTTCACCTAAACACGGGGAAGTCCTCACCTGTGCCTTGGTTTTCAGCAATTTGTAAGGAGGAGTTGGGTGACCAAAAACTCCCATTACCGGGTGCTTCAGCGGCACCAGAAACTCCCTCTCTTTCAGTTGAGGATCATGTTCCAACAAATCCTGCACAGTTTGCACCACGCCTGCCGGCACACCAACTGCCTGCATTATTTGCATCACCTCCTCAGCTGAATGCTGCTTGGTCCATTTTGATACCAACTCTTCCAGCGAGTCTTCGTTCTCTTTCCTGGAGTTTAAGGTGGCGAACCTCGGTTCTTTTGTCCAGGGCGGGTCTCCTATTGCATGACAAAAGGCTTCCCATTCACCATCAGTAAACACCGTGATGGCGCACCACCGGTCATCTCCTTGGCAGGGAAAGACGCCATGAGGAGCAGCATAGGCGATGCGGTTACCGTTGCGAGTCTGTAAGTGTCTGTTGGCTTCCCAGTCGAGAAGAGCCGGACTAATTTGATGAGTGCAAACTTCAATCATGCTGGCGTCTATATATTGTCCCTCCCCGGTCCTGCGCTTATAGTCCAGGGCAGCGACAATGGCTATGGCAGTAAAGGATGGAAGCACAATATCACCATAGGGCAGATTAGAACCAACCGGTCCCCGGTCTGGCCATCCCGTGAGATCGAGATAACCTGACAGAGCGGCACCAGTACCATCAACACCTCGTTGGCCTGCTAGGGGACCTGTCTGGCCATAGACGCCACTTTCAGCCATAATTATATCTGGCTTTATACTTTTACTATATTCGTAGCCGAAACCCAATTTGTTCAATGTCCCGGGACTGAAGTTTGCATTGACTACGTCGGCCCAGCGAAAAAGCCTATCCACAACCTCCCGCGCTCGAGGATGCTTCAAGTTAAGAGCCATACCATATTTTGAGGTATTGAAATGGGTAAACCATGGTTTATCATCCGGGTTGGTTGTGGAAGACATGGAGACCGTCCGGTCAAATCTGGTGCGGTCTGGGCGCGTGCTAGATTCAACACGGACTACCTGGGCTCCCTGGTCAGCAAGATGTTTACCGGTTAGACTGCCCGCTAAGGCCCAGCCAAAATCCACAACTTTTACTCCAGCTAATGCCTGCTTTTCCATACTTCTCCTAGTTCACCTAATTTGTTCTTCCTTTTCATATAACCCCTGTCTTCTTAAATGTCGTACTTTCAGTACTTGACAATCCCATCTCTTTCACATAGATATCTTCGTTGTGCTCACCGATAAGCGGCGCCCGACGCTTCACAAAGTTCTCCGTCTGATTACTCAAAAAGAAATATTTTGGGTAGGTAAGTGTACTACCTGACTCGGGATGTTCCAAGTCTACCCAATAATCCCGTGCTTTGAGTTGGTGGCTTTCAAGCACATCGGCAGGACAGTCTATCGGAGTTATATCTATCTCTCTCTTCAATCCCTCCTCAGTGAGTTCTTTCTTAGCGTAGTTCAAGAAGAGCCTGGCTATCGACTCTTGGTGAGCGTCAAGTTCCTCTCTGGATATTGCAGCAGGATCAAATTCTTCCCAGTTTGTCACTTTGTTCAGTGGATTTTCTAGTCCATCCTCGTCAATCCATTTTGACAGGGCGCGATTAGTCGCTGCTCCAACCTGACCGCGGATATATTGCCAGTGCACATACCCATCCTTGCACTGCCAAATCCATTGGAAGGAACGTGCACCAAGTACTCGCACATTACCACTCCGTTTTAACAAACGCTTATCAAACTCCCAAATCACCAGATTTGTTGAGGTTCTGCTGGCAGTTGTTTCCTGCAGGGAAACATCAACCTGTTGTCCTTCACCGCTGATTTCCCGGTGGTAATGGGCAATTACTGTCCCTAAAGCAGCGGCAGCACCAGCGTGGAAGTATATAGAATCAAGCCCCTCCCGAACCGGTGGCCGGTCTGGGTCTCCTGTAGTTAGCAAAACCCCGCCCATCGCAGAGGCGATCAGATCACTCCCCTTGTATTGAGCATAAGGGCCTTTCTGTCCAAATGGGGTTATCGAGGTCATAATAATTCTCGGATTTACTAGCTTTAACGCCTCATAACCAAGTCCCAGGCTATTCATATAGCCTGCAGCAAACGACTCCAGTACAAAGTCAACCTTCTCCACCAGTTTACGGAACAGGTCTTGCCCCTGGTTCACCTGGAGATTAAGGGTTATGCTTTGTTTGTCCGTATTAAAAGCAAACCAGTATAGACTTTTTTCAGGGTCTGGTGTGTTGTGGAGAAACGGGGGAATGCCTCGCGCCGGGTCTCCCCCGGGTCTCTCAACCTTTATTACCTCAACCCCTAAGGCCGCCAGAATCTTACCACAGACAAACCCTTTCTCATCCGTTAGATCCAAAGCCCGAAAGCCGCCTAATAAACTGTCAGCCATTGTCTACCTCGCTTACTTATATTTTATTTTCAACAAATCGCCCAAGACTGGTTTTTATCTGCTTCTTATCAGTAGCTGATAACTGGTATTTCTGCATCTCAAAACAAATACTAGGTATAACTTTCTCCTCCAGCGCCTTACTCTGGTCAGGATATTCCCAGGCTGGAGCATTATCCCACTCAAGAAAGAAAAGAAGTAACCTGCCAACTTTCCCCCTCTGTCTTTCCATTCCCTAGCAGCCAGGTCACGCTGCTGGTAATGCTTTTGCATTGTCTCAAATAGGCCTATTCTTCTCGTCATTAGTACCCTTTCAAGACTTCAGGCCAGTGAGCCTTCACAAGGAACCTGTTGCCAGAGGTATCCCTTTATCTCCACTTTTCTGTAAGCTCTCCTTTTCTGGTACATCCCCCTCTGCTAACTTGCACTCGGACATGTCGGCCCTCTACGCTCGGGCCGGCAGCACAGGCTTCGGTAGTTACTCATACAAAAAACAGGCTACCTGGTAGTCGGGGCGAACCTCTTTTAAATTTGGCACAGATTGGGAACAAACCTCCTTAGCATCTTGGCATCGTGGATGAAAAGCACATCCCGCAGGTGGGTTCAGCGGACTTGGCACTTCCCCTTTGACAATACTTCGTGGCCGCCTAATATCAGGGTGGTGCGGAAGACTCGCTGCAAAAAGCGACTTGGTGTAAGGATGCATCCCTGCCTTGCATAGCTCGTTACTGGGGCCACTCTCAACTATCTTGCCCAGATACATAACATGAACCGTCTGACACATATACTTCACAGTGGCTAAATCATGCGTAATGTACAGGTAAGCAAAATCCTCTATCTCCTTCAGGTCTCTCAGGAGGTTCAATATCTGGGCCCGAATGGACACGTCCTGTGAAGATAGGGGCTCGTCCAGTAGGATAAGCCTGGGATTAGAGACCATGGCTCGTGCAATTGCTATTCGCTGCTTTTGCCCCCCGCTAAACTCGGTAGGGTTTTTCCTAGCGTCATCTCGACTGAGTCCAACGGCCTCCAGTGCTTGATAGGTTCTCTCCTCGGTCTCACCTTTAGGCAAAGAGCGGTCTACCGAGAGCGGCTCGCTCACGATAGCTTTGACCTTCATTCGTGGGTCAAGGGAAGAGAAAGGGTTTTGGAAGACGGGTTGAACCTCTTTGCGGTATTGAGCTAGCTCTTTTGGACTGCACTTGGCGATGTCCTTTCCCCTATACAAGATGTGCCCGTCGGTCAGGTCCTCCAGCATTAGAACTAACCTCATTATCGTTGTTTTGCCACAGCCAGACTCACCAACCAATCCAATGCTTTCTCCGGACTGAATCGACAAATCTACCCCGTCGACCGCTTTTACCCATCCGTCTATTCTTAACCGGACTATTCCCTTGGTCACAGGGAAATACTTCTTGATTCCTTGAGCCTCTATGATAGCTTCTTTCATCACGCTTCTCTTGGGTACCAGCATCTTACATAGTGACCGTTGTGTATCGTCACGAGCTGTGGCTCCTCATCAACACATTTGCTACTGCGCTTGGCACACCGGGGAGCGAATTTGCAGCCCACAAATGAACTATCCAGTCCACTGGGTGGTTGTCCTGGAATGGAAGCTAACCTGTCGATATCGACCTCGAGTTTTGGCACGGATTTTAGTAGAGCATCTGTGTAATGATGGCACGGATGATTGAAAATATCCCGTGTTGAAGCCGTCTCAACAATCCTACCGGCATACATTACTGCGACTCGATCGCAAATGGTAGCGACGATTCCAAAGTCATGAGTAATAAATATCAGGGCCATGCCAAATTGTTTCTGAAGGTCTTTTAGGAGTTCCAGGTATTGCAATTGTATTGTCACATCCAGAGACGTGGTGGGTTCATCAGCAATGAGTAAGGTTGGCTGACACGATATGGCTATTGCACCACCTACTCTTTGCTTCATGCCCCCACTGAGCTGGTGTGGATAATCGTTCTTCCGCTGTTCCGGTGCGGCGATCCTCACTAGTCTCAGCAATTCTATCACCCTAGCCATAATCCCGGTTTTTTCGAGTTTGGTGTGGATAGCCAAAGCTTCCCCTACTTGGTTCCCCACCGGAAATAGGGGGTTTAAGGAGCTTTGCGGATCCTGGAGAATCATAGATATTTCCCTGCCTCGAAGCTTGCGCACTTCTTTCTCTTTCATCGATACAATATCCCTGCCTTTGAAGAGTATCTTACCACCAACAATTTGTCCCGGCGGCGGCACCAGCCTTAGGATGGACAGACCGGTAACGCTCTTGCCACATCCGGACTCACCAACAAGACCCAGAGTTTCATTCTCATCTACCGAAAGGCTTACTCCATCCACCGCCTTTACCGGCGGGTCCCCTATCATGAAATATGTTCTTAGGTCGATTACCTGTAGTAATGGTTCACCCATAAGTATCCTCTTTTGATCCCATCAAACAGGAGAAGCGATGCCGGCTGCCCTGAGAAGCCAATAACTGCTGACTCACCTGACGGGTATCTTTGTTTGTATCTCTGGATTAAGATACTCATTGAGCCTATCTCCCATTATATTGAAACAAAGAACGACCACGAGGACAGCCACGGACGGGATTATGGTAACCCACGGGGCTCTAAGCAGATAATCCCGTCCCATAGAAATCAAATTGCCCCAGTCGGGGATAGTTGTAGGGATACCAGCGCCCAAGAAACTGAGTGTCGATATAAAAAGGGCAGTTCTACCAATGTTTAATGTCCCCAGCACTACAATAGGGGTCATTGCATTGGGGAATATATGTCTCAACATTATTCTGAACTTGGAAACCCCCATTACCTTGGCCGCATCTATGAACTCACTGTTCTTCACCCTTAACGTTTCGCCCCTGGCCATCCTGGCAAAACCAGCCCAGATAGTCAAGCATATGATGAGAGAGACTGTCATAATGCTGGGACCCCGGATGACAGCCAGCATCAAGGCGAAGAGAATAATTGGAAATGACATGGTCAGGTCCACTACTCTCATTATGATTGTATCTACTCTGCCGCCCAGGTAGCCTGACATGATGCCTAAACTTGTGCCTATAGCAGCCGCGATAAAAACAAGTAGTACACTGAGCAAGAACGAAGTTCTGGTACCCCAAATAATCCAGCTTAGTATGTCTCTCCCTACAGCATCAGTTCCCAGGGGATAAGTGCTGCTCCCTCCTTCCATCCACGCCGGAGGAAGCAACCGGTCACTCAGGTGCACCTTTAAGGGGTTATGTGGACTTATGTAGGGAGCACCAATGCTTAGTACCAATAATACCGCTACAATAACAAGGCCAACAATGATAGCCGGGGACCGCAACATCACTTGACACTCCTATGTAATTGTCTCATGCTTATCCTTCCCTACCTCTATTATTCCTATTTCCAGAACCTGATACGAGGGTCGATCCATACATACAGAATATCCACAATAAGGTTAACGAATACCAGAGCGGCACACAAAATCAAAACTGTGGTCTGAATCACGGGGAAGTCCTTGCCAATCGTAGCATCGAAAGCTAGCCGCCCGATTCCTGGCCAGCCAAATACCACCTCTATGGCGAGCGCTGCGGTTATCATGGTTACACTGAGTGGGCCCGCATAGGTAATGACTGGAATGACGCTGTTCTTCAAAGCGTGTTTCAGAATTACTACCCTTTCCTTCAACCCCTTTATCCTTGCCAACCTGATATAGTCTCTCCCCAGATTATCCAGCATACTACCCCGTAGCAGGCGGGTAATAGCAGCTACGAAATAGAAGGACAGCGTTATAACTGGTAATATAAGGTGGCTTATCCCGCCATACCCTGCCGCCGGCAAGAGCCCTAGTCGCAGTGCGAAAAAGTACATAAACAGAATACCTACAACAAAAGAAGGTGCTGATTGTCCAAGTAAAGCCAGTATTATGAACAAGGATTCAAGAAAAGTACCCCTCTTAACTGCCGCCAGAATGCCAAATAGAAATCCAAGGGCGAGGGCCAACAACAATGCAGAGCCACAGAGTTGTACCGTTGCCGGTAGGCGCTCAAGGAAGACTTCAAGGGCCGGTCGGTGACTCTTGAGCGAAGCCCCAAAATCCCCTTTCAGGACGTTGGATAAGAAGATTCCATATTGTTCAGGGAGCGGCTTGTCAAGTCCCAGTTTCTCTTCCCAGTACCTGATATCTTCTTGTGTCGCGTAATCAGGTACCATTAGAACGGCTGGATTTCCGGTCAGCCTGGTCATGCCGAATACGAGTACACTCATTAGAAACAACACAATGACTCCCTGACCAATACGCATCAAAATAAAACGTGTCATCGCGTGTCTCTCTATCAAGCTCGCTGGGTCAACATGCACACCCTGATATGTATGTAATGGTTTGGCTTTCGCAAAACGTAGAGTAGACTGTCAGTGTATCATCTGCTCCCTGCGCTGTCAAAGCTTTGTCGGCCTTGTCCAATCGTGTGGAAATAGCTACGAGGTGATACAGACCCCAGGAGCATTCTTCTCCAGCAAACATCAACATCCCTCAGGCCGCAAGACACACATTTTAGCATCCTGGTCTTGGTGCGGCAGCCTTCCGCGAAGCTACTGTAGTATGATTATCAAAGAGGAAGTATCTCGATTCACGAGACATTTCGTCTTCACCAATCTTTGGGCTACCTCACCTCTCAGGAATTTCCTAAATATTACTGACAAAATGTAAACAAAGCGGGTAATGTGTTGCTAGCGCACTGAACGAGGGCACAGCATTGAAGAGGCGTTTTGCCTGTGATAAAGTACGGGGGTGATTCACCACGCCAGGGAGAATCCCCGAGAGATATTAGCGCTTTGACATAGCGCCGGAATTCTGGAAAACTAAACTATTACTTGTGGAATTTGCAATGTACAAGGATGATTATGGCTTTATCGAGGAGGTAAGACATGGCTGAACCAGATAATTGTGAGTATTGTGGGCGTCTCATCAAGGGAGCCTCCGAAATCAGGACACGCAGAGGCAAGAGGCATGTATATTGTTCTGAGTTCTGCTTCAGATTGCATTTCTACGACGCTCCCGCTATTTCATATGACGACCTGCAGAATATGTACAGGCTTCGATGTATTAGCCTCAAATTAGACTAGATTTAGAAAATAAGCATGAAAAGAGGAGCAGAATGGTTACAAAATTAGACAATTTGGTTGATGGTACTATTGAAACGGACTTCTTGATAATCGGTGGCGGTCTAGTGGGAAGCATGGCTGCCCTTCGTGCCGTACAGAGTGGCAAGAATATTGACGTTACCGTAATTGATAAAGCTCGCATGGAATATAGTGGTGACGGAGTGGGCATAGATAATTTCCTTCAGCTTCCCCTTCATAAAGAAGATATTGGTAAAGACGTTTCTGGGTCTGATGCCAGGAAGGCTACATTTGGCGCTGACAGAATGAAGGGGCTTAAAAGCGCCAGGTTAGATGCTATTGCACTTAAAAATGCTCACATATCGTTGCCAATACTGGACGAAATCGGTACTCATGTCCGAGAAGACGATGGCTCCATCAAAGTAGTTCAGGGCTATAGGAAAGGAACTGTCTGGGGACGTCTTGAATATGATGAGAATGGGAAACCTACAGACCCCTTATTCGGAACCTTCTCTAGAGGCTCGGACCTTAAAGTGAAATTGGGAACTGCAGTTCGCAAAAAGGGAATTCGGGTCCTAGATAGAACAATGCTGACTAGCATAATAACAAAGGATGGAAAGGCGATTGGTGCAACTGCACTTAACGTCAGAACGGGGGAGTTCTTGTTCTTAAAGGCTAGGGTACTCCTTTTAGCGACCGGTGCCATGACAAGATTATATCCATATCCTTGGGCACCTTTCCCAAATCGTTTGTTTTATACTTTGATGTCTCCTGTGCTTGATGGAGGCGGTCATGTCGGCGCGTTGAATGCGGGCGCCAAGCTCTATTGTATGGAGATGTGTACCGTCTATGTTGTTTCGAAGGGCATGAATCACAGCAGTGGAGGTGGTGCCTGCAATTGGTTTTTTAAGATGTATAATTCAAAAGGTGAATGTCTTGAGGATAAATATCCTGAAAAGATAGTCACAAAAGCAGGAGGTATGATCCCGGGGGTTAATTTCCTTTTCGCCCCCGATATGCAGAATGCGGGCGCTGAGCGAGACGTAATTATGTCGGCCAAAGGTAAAGCCACTCCTGATGAAGTGGCAGCTGTATATTTCGTGGCAGCAACCGAACCGCCGAAGGCACTCAAATTTCATCAATTGGCTGGGGGGCTTACAAATGAGAATCCTGTTGAATGTGTTCCAGTATTGGCAGGAATAGGCATGGCTACCGGGGGTGTTCTGCGTGAGAATGAGTATTCTGAAACGGGCGTCAAGAATCTATTCGCTGCCGGCAATGTTACAGGTTCTGGTTCTACACGCGGATTTACCTGGGCATGTCTTATCGCCGACCATGTTTTGGAATTAATCCAAGACCAGAACCAGGAAACGATTGGCAGGGATCAGACAGAACAAATCGGAGAGACACGAAAATGGGTGTTTGCGCCGCTAAGTCGAAAAACAGCGTATTATGAAATCAACCCATTGGAACTGGAAGACTACGTAAGACAGGTAAATTACAACTATGTTTGTATACATAAAGTTAAACCCAGACTAGAGCGCGCCATCGCTCTCATCAGACTTGTCAAAAAGGGAGCCGTTCCGTTACTAGTAGCAAATAACATACACGAGCTTATGCGTGCTATTGAGGTTCAGAATATCATTGAGATTTCAGAACTGCATGCTCAATCCTCCTTGATTAGAGAGGAAAGCCGCTTAGTCCCTATACATTACCGTGAAGACTACCCTGAACTTGATCCCAAGTGGGATGGTAAGATCATAACTGCGAGGAAGGTGGCCGGTCAAGTCAAGTACAGTGTAGAGAGTCTTTACTGAGGAGGCAGATAAATGTACGGTGTTGAGATTAACTACGGTCCGAAAATCGACGAGAGATATTGTAGTGGTTGTGGCGCTTGTTATGAAAATTGTCCGATGGATGTTTTTGGCTGGGATGAGCAGAAAGAGATGCCTGTTACAGTATATCCGGGAGAATGCTCGTTCTGCTGTTTCTGTGAAATCATGTGCCCCGAAGTGGCGATAGACGTACGCATACCTTTGCATAATCTGCTGGATTTTGGGATTTCACCGGTGAAATTGAGACCCGGCAGCGATTTTCTAGGTAGAGACTGAGCTGAGTCTAATTTTTGGAAAGAGGTAAAGCAAATATGGATTACGAGGTATTGAGTCCCTGGGCTGATCGCGATCGAGTGAAAGCAAAGGGCCTGGAACCACGAGTGAGTGATCTGAACGGGAAAAAGATTGGCCTATTTGCCGGTTTTAAAGGACACTGGGTCATCATCCTAGGGGAAGTTGAACGACAACTGCAGGAGCGATTTCCCAGGGCAAAATTCATTCATTATCACTATCCCAAAGACATGTCGTCTACTCGGGATGTTTGTGAAGTCGCTGACGATGATGAGTATCGGTCCTCATTTGAAAAGTGGCTAAAGGAGGTTGATACTGTTGTGAGCGGTCATGGCGATGCTGCGTCTTGCGCTTTGACTCTTGCCTACAATACAGCTTTCATCGAAAAGATGGGCAAGCCAGCGGTCATGCTGGTTAATAAAGATTTAGCCACTATTGCTCGGACAGGAGCATCGGTGAGAGATGTGCCCGGCCTGCGGGTTGTTCAAACAACTATTCCTGACCTGTCAGCGTTCTTTTCCCTTGAAGGTGTGGTCGAAGATATCATCCGACCGGGAGTCGCTGCCATCATAGATGACGTCATTGCAGCCCTCACTGAACCACCAACTAAGGAGGAGAAGTCTCCAGCCAAGGAGGTGGGGAAAGCACCGAGGGACGTTTTCAAAGGCAACTTAGAAGAGGTGCACAGGTTTTTCTACCAGAGAGGGTGGTCTTTCGGTATGCCTATAATGCCACCAACGGAAGAGGCTGTCAGGGAAATGCTGGCGGGAACAGACTTGCTGGCTGACCATGTTGTGGCCAGGATTTCGCCTATGTTAGGCAAGGCAACGATAGAAAAGATCGCAGTTAACGCAGTTATGGCCGGATGTCTCCCGACCTATATGCCGGTGTTAATAGCGGCGGTGCAGGCCTTAGCGGACAGGCCAAAGATATGGCTGGAGGGTTATACATGTAGCGTAGCTTCGTGGGCTCCCATATTGTGTGTGAACGGACCAGTGAGAAATGACTTAGACATAAACAAAAGGGGCAATCTCATGAGTCCTTATTACAGAGCTAACGCCGGCATTGGACACGCCCTGGGCCTTATTATCATGAACATCGGTGGCACGCGGCCTGGGATGGAGGATCTATCGTTTGTAGGGCATGAAGGAAGGTATGGCATGTGCTTTGCCGAGAACGAGGAAGAAAGTCCGTGGGAACCACTGCACGTAGGTTACGGATTCAATAGAGAGGATAGCACTGTCACCCTCTTCTGGACCAACGGCCGCCAGTACCTGGGTAGTGCGGGAAACGCTGCAACTATATTGCGGCGTCTATGCGACAGCATTAATGTATTTGCCTGGGATCCCGGATGTTTGCTTATTATGCCTCCGTCAACTGCTAAGGTCTTAGCCGACGCGGGCTTGAGACAGAAGGATGTCATCTCCTACTTGGTGGAGTATGCCCGCGTACCAGCCGCGAATGTCAATGTACGGTGGTTCAAGGAAAGCCATCACGAGCCAAAGGAGTTCTTGTTACCACTTGGTGACCCTACACGGTCTATGCGCAAATTCTATAGTTCCAAGCATACCGCAATTGTCGTTGCTGGTTTAAGTTACTCGTGGGCGACAGTATCGTACAGCGGTGGTGGTACGCATGGCACCATAGTAACCAAGAAGATAGAGCTACCTGTAAATTGGGACAAGTTGGTGGCGAGGTACAAGGACATAGTGCCAAAATATGTCTCTTACTAAGGCAGAAAACCGTGCTGTGGACTACTGTTAAGCTGCGCGATCCCTCTCGAATTTCATCGCGCTAATGGTCAACAAATTCGGTGAGAGAAGCTATATTCCGTCTTTTCATTAGCTCTCTATCCCTTATGTGCCGTATAAAACTGACCCACGACTTTACGTGTCGAGCTATTTGAAGCAGGGCCGACATAAATGAAGAGCCGGGGCACAGCCCCGGCTCTCCTCCCAACCTGTGACACTAACCGCTCACAGACCGGGAGCCCATCAGCTTCTGGCAGAACTCACTTGCGATGGATTTGCTCGATGTTCTCCTTCAGGTCAAACACGTCTCGCGGCTCAGCAAGCTCTGTGCTGACGCCTATAGGCCCATACACGGCGACCAGGAAAATCTGTGTCGCCGCGTCATGTGCGTACTCACCCAGGTCCTCCACGTATTGGGTTCTCTGGGCTGGGTTAAGCTCCTCAGCTATTGCCGTTCTCAGGGCTTCCGTCTCCTCGTCCGAGTAATCGCCAAGCACAGCTGCCGGATCGAAGGCCATGTTTATTGCTAGCATCGGGTCGAGCGATGTCGGAGGTGTTCTGTGCGTCCAGGCATATCCGGTGTTCAGGTCGCCTGCTGCCCAGGCCGGTCTCAGAGTACTCCAGAGCCAGTTTTCAATTGTGACATCAATACCGACCGCCTCCCAGTAATCCGCCACGGCCAAGCTCACAATCTCGGCTGAATAGCGCTCGTCGGCTATAAGCGTCATTGAGAAGCGATCTACCGCACCCGGAGCACTGCGAGGATAACCTGCGTCATCCAGAAGGTTTTCCGCCAGCTCAGGATCAAAATCGTAAGGTTCCAGCGTCGTCATCCATTCCGGTATGCTCATTGAAGCAACAGCCGGAATTCCCACGCCTTCGTAAATAGTATTCACCATCTCTTCCTTGTCAATTGCCAGGTTCATAGCCCGTCGAACCAGCACACCGGCAGTAATATCTCCAACCACAGTCTCATCCGCCCATGGGTTGGTCGGGTCATAACGCGGAGGCACACACTTTGTGTCCAATTTATCAAGGCCCCCAAACCGGATAACGTCAGTGGCAAGAATAACCTCTATGTCAGGCAGTACGGCAAAGCCTGGCTGTCCCTCTACTTGGTTAACTACTTCAGCGCCGATTTCGACCATGTCGTAGTCGCCTGCCAACAAGCCGATCACCCGGGCGCTAACCTCCGGCACAACCACAAATTTGATGTACTCGAAGTACTTGGTGGGGGCCGACACTCCACCCATGCGCCAGTGGTTTTCATAATCATCAATGGCCTGTAGCTGGATATACCCCCCAACTACATGCTGATACCTGACATACGGACCAGTTCCCACGGGGTTGGACGCTGCCACCTCGTCGCCGTATTGGTCAAGATATGCCTTGCAGACGACACCATTCATATCCGGACCGGTGCATGTGTTCATGAACGCGACGTTTGGACCCTTCAGGTGAAAGATGACAGTGTAGTCACCATCAGTATCTATAGATTCTATTCCGTTTCCTCCCGTGAGCGAGCCCTTTATATGCGAAATGGAATCCTCACCCATCAATCTTTCAAAAGTGTACTTAACATCTTCCGAAGTCATGGTACCCCAGTCTTTACCCGCGGCGTCATGGAATGAGATGTCATCTAGAAGCGTCACAGTCCACGTTTTCCCGTCCTCTGACAGGTCCCAATCGGTGGCCAGGCAGGGCAGCATGTTGCCGTCTCTATCCCTCAGTGTCAATGATTCATATATCGTGCCGGAGAGGTAGTTCTTCTCTATGGCACCGCCGGTCCAGGGCAGAAAGGTTTCATGGGATAAACTGGCCCGCGCAATAACGAGGGTCCCCTGTGGCCCGGTAGGCTCCTCTTCTTCCTCTTCCTCCTCCTGCTCACCCCCCATACAGCCTATGAGACCAAGGCTCAGAGCTAACACCAACACTAACGCGATTAAAAGTACTTTTTTCTTCAATTTTTCTCCTCCTTTCTAAATTTTTCAAGACTGCATCATATCTTTCCGTCGTCAAACCATACACATCCCTCCTTTCATTTATAATTTGATTCTGCTACTTTAATAAGCTTCCAGTCGTAAAATGGTTTCTCATCACCTCCTCTCATTGTCTTATTCAATCTTTTATATTATCCTGCTAATGTTAAAATCCTGTTAACTGGTTAAATTTATGTATATATAAATATATGAAATAAAATTCTGATTTTCCTGTCAATTTCTGGCATTTTTGTAGTTGCTTGATTTATCTGGTTCAGCACCACCATTAAAAGGGCTATCCGTCACTTCATAGAATTCCTCAGTATGTGTCAGGTGTGCCCGCTCCGCATGGCCATTCAACTTGAGTGAATTAGGTGGAAGTACGAACAAACTGATATTTCTCTTCTGGCACTCTTCTTCAAAAGCTGCCTCAAATTCCGAACCACCATCAACCTGAAAAGCTTTAACCAACAAGGGCATCCGCTCCTCTAGGGCATGCAGGAAATGGGCTGCAGTGAAAGACGTAGCCTGCCTGTGTACTTCCAGGACAACCCACCTAGAGATAACATCTTGAGCACTATGACAGGCAAAGGCCGGATATCCAGAGTATCTAGTTGGACTATGTCTCCTGGCTCGATAACCAGGTAATCCTTTGGATTTCTTTGATAGCACCGGGATATTTGCCAGGCGTCCATATCTCGGAATTTCGCTATAAACATTCATAGTACAACTATTAGAACATCCTTTCATAACTTGTGTGTCACCCATCTATCTGAACTAGATCAATTCACTTTAATAGTTTTTTGTTCGGCCTCCAAGAAATTCTATAGAGTTAAGGAGCAACATCCCATCTTTTGGTGCAACTAAGTAACATTTCATCGGATTGTTCACCTTGCCATGGTATTCCGGGGACATAATACCTGATTCGTAATACGCTTAATTGGTATGCTGTACTTGGAATTCGGTGGTTTGAGGCAAGTACCATAAAATGCTATTGTATTAGGTGGTTTCCTATCGGGGAAGTGTCGGAATTGGCAGACGAGCATGACTTAGGATCATGTGCCGAAAGGCGTGGGGGTTCGAGTCCCCCCTTCCCCACCAACTCGAAATTTGCTAAAGAGTTGTCAGAAAGTTGGCATCTTGACCCTAATAGTAACATCACTGGTCACCCCCCGAGACAACAAACACTCATCTACTAGGGGAGTATTTATGCTCCCTTTTCGTTTTCTGGGTAGTCATACTTTCTGCTACATATAGGCTTTCCATAGTGCTTGACGTTTAAGATATACTAAATATAATATGTATTATCGTGTGAATAATCTAAACCAGAAGGGGGAAGTATAGAAAAGTCAATAATCATCATTGGTGGTGGGATAACGGGCTTATCCGCCGGTTGCTACGGACAGATGAACGGCTACCGCACCCAGATATTTGAAATGCACGATAAACCGGGCGGGCTCTGCACCGCCTGGCAACGCAAAGGCTACACCTTTGACCTTTGTATCCACTGGCTCACGGGCACGGTGCCGGGTTCCATCTTATACCAATGGTGGCAGGAGCTGGGCGCCCTGCCGGGGCAGGAAATAGTCGACATGGAACGGTTCTATCGAGTTGAGACTATCGATGGCAGAGCGGTTGATATATACACCGATATTGACCGCCTGGAGGAGCACCTGCTGGAGGTGGCGCCCGAGGACACGGAAGCGATAAAAGAGGCCACCCGGTCAATGCGGCATTTGACCAGGTTAGACATGGCACCGGGTAAAGCGCCGGAGCTATCCAATGCCTTCGACGGGATGAAAATGCTCTTAAAGATGCTTCCCTTCTTTGGCGAGTTCAGGAAGTGGGGAAGCATGACGATGGGGGAATTCGCTGAGCGTTTCCAGAATCCGTTGCTGCGGGCTACATGGCGAGACTTTCTGCCGTCTGAAATGAGCGCGACGGGGCTAATGCTAACCATGGCCGGCTATCACTTGAAAATGCAGGGGTATCCCATCGGCGGTTCGCTGATGTTCGCTCAAGCTATCGAAAAGCGCTATCTATCCCTCGGTGGTACTGTAAACTACAAGTCTCGTGTAGCCAGGATACTGGTAGAGGACGACCGCGCCGTGGGCATACAGCTGGCGGATGGGAGCGAGCACCGCGCCGACTATGTGATTTCCGCTGCCGACGGCTATTCCACTATCTTCGAGATGCTGGGGGGCGACTATGTTAACGATACCATTCGCGGCTACTACCGAGACTTGCCTGTTATCCAGCCGCTGGTTTTCATGGGGTTGGGGGTAAAGCGTTCCTTCGCTGATTTTCCCCAGATGATCACCGGGCTATTGCTTCAACTGGAGAAGCCGGTGATGATAGGTGGTAAGGAACACGATTGGATGGTGGCTCGTATCCATAACTTTGACCCCACGCTCGCCCCTGAAGGCAAAACAGCCATTACCGTGATGTTCCGTTCCAACTATCCCTATTGGGAGTCGTTGCGGAAGGATATAAAGGCCTATAAGGCCGAGAAAGCGGAAATAGCCAAAACGGTGATAGAGGTACTGGATAAGCGCTTTCCCGGACTGGCCTCTCAGGTGGAGGTGACCGATGTGTCAACGCCGGTTACCTTTAAGCGCTATACCGGAAACTGGCAGGGGAGCTTTATGGGGTGGATGAGTACCCCAAAGACGGCGCTGGTCAGCATGAAGAGGACACTACCCGGTCTTGATTCGTTCTATATGGTGGGGCAGTGGATTCAGTCGGGTGGGGGAGCACCTAGTGGGGGATTGCCTACGAGCGTTAGTGACGGACGCCACATAACCCAGATTCTCTGCAAGAGGGATAACAAGAAATTTGTAACCAGCACCCCGTGAGGGCTATTTCGGGGGCTTAGTACTTTATATATGATATACAAACCTGATAGAAGGTCGCTTTCTGGCTTCCGCCTATTTATCTCTTGGTAGATACTGAAAACGGTATCAAATATCTATACGATGGCTGGACAGACATCCCTATGTTCGTTACACGGGAGAAAATGATTTCATAGTTATCTCCGATATGCTATGGTATGACTCTAACAAATGAAAGAAATATTCCGTGATAAATCAAGAGATGAATTAGCCCAGAACATCAACTCCCTGGGTATTAGAGCAGACCTGGCTGAACGTGGACGCGCAGAAGAGAAAGTAGAGAATTCATGGTATCAACGTTCTCTGGGAATTATAGACATACCGGAAGGATTGGTCAGATGGATAAACATCTTGAAAAAAGACGGGAGTAAAAACAGCCCTCCTCAATGGTGGGTCATTCTTGGCATACCGGATGAGAGACCTCTCTCAAATCACAAGGCGGTTGACATCAGGACAATAAGAAAAAAGTCATTTCTGTTGTTCGGGAAAGTAGTCGATGTGACCTGGAAAGGTAACGATCATCATACTGGGCTAGTCGAGGTTCTTTCCAACGATGAAGCGGTAAAGAACCTGGCGAAAAAAATTGGCAACTTGACACTTCACAGTTATGCCGAAGAGTTTCAAGGGTGGACATTGCAGGTGGATAGAAGATTTGAGCCAACAAACCAGGATTGGGCAACTATTCAGAAGATTGCCAATTATATCCTTTCATCAGCTCGTGTCTACTAGCCAAGGCCTGGATATTTAATGAGTAATTAAGGTTTGAAAGAGAAGGCAGGGGGTCATTTTTTGACAACCAGTTTTTTCACTGCCTGTCCCAGACCATCGAGTGTAAGCTCAAACATGGGAAAGAACTTTTCAATCATCAGAACAGTGGGGTGATTCCAATAATATGACTCCACTGGATTTATCCAAACGCAGTGAGTAAAATGTTCAGCAATCTGCTTCAGCCTGAGCAGCCCGGGGACCTCGTTACGTTCATAGAAGTAAATAGCCCCGTATCTCTCCGTTAGCTCGGGCATCGCCATTCTGGCATCTCCGACTAATACCACCTTATAGTCCGGCTCGAGAATACGCAATAGATGGTCGGTGCTCACTGCTTCCTGTCTCTCAATATCCTGATAAACGTTATCGTATATGCAATTGTGGAAATAGAGGTACCGGAAGTCCTTGAAGTGCGTACTGGAATGAGCGGCAGAGAAGAGTCGGCTACACAACCTGGCAAAGGGGACCATAGAGCCGCCAACATCCATCAATAGAAGCAATTTCACGGCATTCTTTCTGCTTCTGGCCCACACCATCTCGATCTCACCGGCATTTTTAGAGGTAGCGTCAATTGTTCTTTCTAAATCCAGCTCGTCCTCAGGGCCGATTCGGCTCAACTGCCGCAGCCCTCTCAGCGCCATCTTGATCTGGCGAACATCAAGAGTCAGGTCGCTACGATAATTTCGGAACCTTCTCTCCTGGGCGATTTGTATAGCGTGCCTGCCTCCTGATTCACCACCTATTCTGATGCCGGCGGGATGGTATCCAGAATGTCCAAAGGGAGACCTGCCTCCTCTGCCAATCCAGTAACCACCCCCGTCATGCTGCTCTGTTTGCTCCTTGAGCCTCTTTTCAAGCTCCTTTAAGAGCTCGTCGAAATCCATACTATCAAATAGAGCTCGTTCCTCTTCAGTAAGGGTCATCCGATTTATAGGGTCTTTGAGCCATTCCATAATTTGCTCTGTAATCTCTGCCGGAGTTTCTATCCCCTTGAAATACTCCTGAAAGGCAACATCATAGTGGTCATAGTAAGCTTCGCTTTTGACTAATATTGCCCTTGCCAGATAATAAAATTCGTCCAGATTGGAGATGTAACCTTTAGAAAGGGCTTCCATCAGCGTCATCCACTCGATAATCGAGACGGGTACCTTCCTTCTTTTTAAGGTATAGAAGAAATCGGTAAACATATAGACCTCTTACCTGTGCTCAACTGAGCATGTCACAGGCAGCCATTTTTCAGCGATAATATTTCCTGCCCAGGCGCGCTACGAAATAATCATAGTCTGTTTCTTTCTTCAGCAGTGTGCCAACAAAGGGTATCTCGCTTGAGACCTTGTCATGGGGTATGCCCCCAGCAATGAGAGCGCGAATCCAGTCTATGAGCTCACTTGTCGACGGCTTCTTTCTGAAATCGTCAATCTCCCTGAGCTTGTAAAAGGCCTTCAGGGCTTCACGAAGAAGGCTATCCTTGATATCCGGGAAATGCACCCTGACGATCTCTTCCATCAGTTCCAAGTTAGGGAATTCGATATAGTGGAATATGCAACGCCGCAGGAAAGCATCCGGAAGTTCCCTCTCGGCATTGCTGGTAATCACTACTATGGGGCGGTGGTTGGCAGTGATGGACTCATTCGTCTCCGGGATGTAGAAGCTCATTTCCTCAAGCTCGTTGAGGAGGTCATTGGGGAACTCCAGGTCAGCTTTATCTATCTCGTCGATGAGGAGTACCACCTGCTCTGGAGAAACGAAGGCCTGACCCAATTTGCCCAGCTTGATATATTGCTTGATGTCAGAAACATCACTGCCGCCGAAGCGACTGTCATTGAGCCTCTGCACAGTATCGTAGACATACAGCCCTTCTTGAGCCTTGGTTGTTGATTTTATGTTCCATACAATCAACCTTTTTTCCAGCCCATTAGCAATGCTGTGAGCAAGTAAGGTTTTCCCTGTTCCCGGCTCTCCTCTGATCAATAAAGGTCTTTTTAAAGCTATGGCTACATTCACAGCATTCTTCAAGGGCTCCGAAATAACATAATCTGGAGACCCGCTAAATCTATCAAAAACATCATTAGTCATTATTCAATTGCCTCCTTAGCAATTACTTTACTTGGGGTGTCTAATTTGCCTTTGAAGGCATGTAAAAAGACACAATTTTTGTCGCAACTGTGCATTATAAGAAGACTGAGAGTGAAAATCAAATGAGGGTACGTTCTTATTTTGTCTGCATCAAGTAAAAGACATACCCATAATAAGATGAGTATTTTTTATACATATCTATCTCGAACTGACCAGCATCTAACACCACTAATGCCTCCGGATTTTCGGCATACTTATGCCTAAGTCTCTTTATTCGCCTTTGTAACGGGTTGTAGAAATCATCCCACCAGCCAGATTCGGGCAGGATAAAACTGGCTACCTCGTCATAATCCGCTTGCCTGATTATTTCCATGTTTTCGGCGATGTTTTTAATTGCAGGGTATGCACCTTCCAAATAGGTACGTAGC
>Ga0209635_10001100_pt1 | contig 19820 bp, 23 predicted proteins | sample DeeMarSWOR230_32_FD_187463 | JGI IMG/M metagenome (GOLD analysis project Ga0209635, IMG submission 187463) | Marine sediment microbial communities from White Oak River estuary, North Carolina - WOR-2-30_32 (SPAdes) (version 2) | ecosystem: Environmental > Aquatic > Marine > Intertidal zone >...
AACAGGGAAAATTGATGGAGTAGTCACGGTAAAAGCAAAAAATGATAATAGATATACAGGTGTGCCTGTTCTGATTACCACACCAGAGCAATTATTGGAGACCGCTGGATCTCTCCACTGTTCTACTCCCAATATCTCTCGGTTTGTGAAGGAATATCTTGATGGTGCTTCTACCATGAAGCTGGCTGTGGTAGGCAAACCCTGCGATATCAGAGCAATTATTGAACTCCAGAAGAGAGAACGGATAGACGTAGATAACGTGATTTTAATAGGGTTAAATTGCACTGGAACAATGTCTCCTACAACTGCTAAAAGGATGTTCACCGAGGAATTTGAAGTCGATCCAGATAGTATTGTAAAAGAGGACATCGACGAAGGAATGCTGACCATCGTTCTAAAAGACGGGACTAAAAAATCCAGAGATCTTACAGAATTGGAGGAAAGAGGGTACGGCCGGAGGGAGAACTGCAGAAGATGTGATATAAACATACCGAGAATGGCAGATTTAGCTTGTGGTAAATGGGGAGCTGAAGATGAGGAGAAAAAGAGTACCTTTATAGAAATATGCTCGGAAAAGGGTAAAAATCTGATAGATGAAACGATAAAAAAAGGCTTCATTGAAGTTAAAGAACCCCGTGAGGAGAGTCTTCAAAGACGGAAAAAAAAGGATGAAGCAGAAGTAGAACGGGCAGAAAAATGGAAAACACGTGATTTCAAGATTTTTCAGGAACTTAATCAATCGGAAAGATTGAATTATTGGATAAGCGAATTCAACAAATGCATTAAGTGTTATGGATGCAGAGATGCGTGTCCAATATGTCACTGTAAGGAATGCATATTGGAAGCAAAGAGAGGATTTGTGGATAAAGGAGAAGTACCCCCTGACATAATGTTTCCTCTCACCAGGCTTTCACATGTTGCCGATTCCTGTGTCAATTGTGGACAATGCCAAGATGTCTGTCCCATGGAACTCCCATTATCACTACTGTGTTCCTTTTTGAACAGAGAACTTACAGAGATATTCCAATACACTCCTGGGATTGACATTGAGGAGAGACCACCTTTGACCACAACTACAGAGGGAGAACTCCAGATACAGGATACGTTCCTAGATATCTCATCGCTCACTGAAAAATAATGAATTCAACCGAATGTTAGATAAGTGTTGAAACACTGAGGTGATATAATGTATGAGCCAAAGATCATAGGATTCTTGTGCAATTGGTGTTCTTATGCAGCTGCAGATTTAGCAGGAACATCACGAATACAGTATCCTTCTAACATAAGAGCAGTTCGTGTCATGTGTTCCAGTAGAATTGATCCAGAACACGTGCTGAGAGCTTTTCTCAACGGCATAGATGGCGTATTGATTGCAGGATGCCATCCTGGAGACTGCCATTATCTCTCAGGCAACTATAAAACAAAAAGAAAGTACCTTCTGCTCCGGAAGATGTTGAAACAGTTCGGTATTAACCCAGAGAGAGTGCGCCTGGAATGGTGTTCTTCAGCTGAAGGTGGTAAATTTGCCCAGGTGGTGACAGAGATGACTGAAGATTTGAGAAAATTGGGACCTGCAAAAATTGGTGAGGGTGATTAAATGGATAAGTTGAAGTTTGCTTTTTATTGGACTGCATCTTGTGGCGGCTGTGAAATTGCTGTTTTAGACATAGATGAAAAAATCCTGGATGTGGTGGAAAAGGTTGATATTGTGTTCTGGCCTGTGGCCATAGACACAAAATATAAAGATGTAAAAGCATTTGAGGACAATTACATCGATGTATGCTTCTTCAATGGTGCTATCAGGAACAGTGAAAATGAAGAATTGGCCCATTTGCTGCGGAAGAAATCCAAGGTTCTGGTAGCTTTTGGAGCCTGCTCCTGTTTTGGGGGCATACCAGGATTGGCCAACGTCTCTAACAGAGAAGAGATCTTCAATCTGGCCTACAAAGAAGTGCCCTCAGTATCCAATCCTGAGGGAGTGACTCCCTGTACTTCGTGGGAGGTTCCAGAAGGTGAATTGACCCTTCCCGAATTTTACGATACAGTAAAGGCCTTAGATCAAGTAACAGATGTGGACTACTACCTCCCAGGATGTCCCCCCACTCCAGAGCTGATACTAGAGGCTGTCACTGCCATATTCGAAGGGAATTTACCTCCCAAGGGATCAACGCTCGCTCCGGACAAAGCACTGTGTGATGAATGTCCTTTGGAAATTGTAGAAAAGAAAATACCTGAAATAAAGAGACCTTATGAGGTTGTACCTGATGGAGAACGCTGCTTGCTGGAACAGGGAATACTGTGCATGGGTATTAACACCAGAGCAGGATGCGGAGCCCGGTGTATCAAAGCCAATATGCCCTGCAGAGGATGTATGGGGCCCACTCCAGAGGTCTCTGACCAGGGAGCAAAACTCGTCTCAGCCATAGCCTCAATTCTGGGAGTGGATGGAGAGGAGACCATGACTGATAAAGAGGTGGAAGCATTAATCGATCAGATCAAAGACCCCCTGGGGACTTTTTACCGGTACAGCTTACCTGTTTCATTATTGAAGAGAAAGGTGATGAAAAAATGACGCTGAATCGAGTCACCATTGATCCCATTACCCGATTAGAAGGGCATGGGAAAATAGAGATATTCCTGAATGATGAAGGAAATGTGGAGAATGCATATATACAGATTCCAGAATTCCGGGGGTTTGAGCGATTCTGTCAGGGAAGGCCTGGAGAAGAACTTCCTAGGATAACTCCTCGCATCTGTGGTGTCTGTCCTACTGCTCATCACATGGCATCTACAAAAGCACTGGATGCTGCCTTTAACGTGGAGCCCACTTCTGCTGCTAAAAAAGTGAGAGAGCTCATGTATTCGGGCTACATGCTTTACGATCATACATTACACTTTTACTACCTGGGAGGTCCTGACTTTATTGTAGGGCCAAAAGCACCAGCTGCAGAACGAAACATTCTGGGTGTCATTTCAAAGGTGGGACTAGACATTGCTAAAGAAGTGATCAAACACAGAAGCTTTGGCCAGAAAGTTATCCAGATTCTGGGGGGGAAGGCTACCCATCCCGTATCTGGATTACCCGGCGGCATAGCAAAGGGGTTAACTGAAGAAGAACGCAAAGAAATTGAAGAAATGGCCAAATCATCCGTGAAATTTGCCCAGTTCTCGCTGGAGACCTTTGACAAGTTGGTACTCCAGAACAAGGAACTGCTGGATCTGATTCTCTCAGATAGTTATACTATGAAAACCTACTACATGGGGTTAGTAGATGACAATAATAAGGTGAACTTCTATGACGGCAACATCAGGGTGGTGGACCCTGAGGGAAAGGAGTACATCAAATTTGCAGCCAAAGACTACCTGGACTACATTGCAGAACATGTGGAACCCTGGTCTTACATTAAATTTCCCTACTTGAAAAGCATTGGCTGGAAAGGATTTGTAGATGGAGCGGATTCTGGAGTGTACAGGGTAGCACCACTGGCCAGGTTAAATGCTGCACAAGGTATGGCAACCCCCTTGGCCCAGGACGCATACCAGAGAATGATGGACACCCTCGGGTATCCTGCACACCAGACCCTAGCCACCCACTGGGCCCGTCTCATCGAACTCCAGTATGCAACAGAACGATTATTAGAACTAGCTCAAGACGACGAGATTACCTCCACAGACTTGAGGGCAGAACCTGGAGAACCTGGAGAAGGAGTGGGGGTGGTGGAAGCAGCCAGAGGAACCCTCTTCCACCACTATCAACTGGATGATCAGGGTATCGCCCAGAAGGTGAACTTGATCGTAGCCACTGTTAACAATGCTCCAGCCATCTCCATGTCCATTCGAGATGCAGCAAAGGGAGTGATCAAGAATGGAGAGGTCTCAGATGGGCTGTTGAACATGGTGGAAATGGCGTTCCGGGCATACGATCCCTGCTTTGCCTGTGCCACTCATTTCATGCCTGGAGAAACACCCTTACAGGTAAGAATCCACAGGACAGATGGAACTGTGCAGACAATTACCAGAGACAGTATTTAAGTTCAAAAGTGATTCTCTTCTATTTTCCCCTTTTCGCTTTTCATCCTTTACTTCCCTTGCACGTACAACTCTTGTCCTGGTGTGCAGTAAATGTTATGGGCTGTTTTACTTTAACAGATGGGTAAAGTTTATATGGTGTAGAAACACTTCTCACCAATGTTTCAATGGCACAAGTTTAGTCCAGATGAGAAAGGGATAAAAAAAATATTGGGTCCCCTGGAATCGGCAATCATGCAGATTATGTGGGAGGAAGAAATTTCTTCAGCACGAGATGTTTATGAGATTATGAGAAAAAAAGACAAAGATACCCGAAGATCCACTATCAGCATCATGATGAACAGGCTTTGTGACCGTGGGTTGCTGGATAGACGATCTGAAAAAGGGAAAGGGGGAGACCGGTATGTCTATACAGTGAGAATTGCAAAAGAAGAATTCTCACAAGCAGTGGTATCAAAGGTGATGCGGGGGCTCCTGGAGACCTTTCAGGATGCCACTCTTCAGTATGTGAGGAATCATTTATCTGAGAAACTTTGACCTTTTAATGATTTCCCATAACAGGCTCCAGAAAGTGCTAAGATAATCGTAAAAAATATTTTATCATTGGAATGTGAGTTAAAAGAAAGTAATTTGGATGGGAGATAGCTTTTCAGCCTTTATTTATACTATTTTTAGAACTGAGAGAACAAAATGTATATACTCAAGATATTTCTGGGAATTTTGTGAACTGAGAGAAAAACGCTAATTCAATCTGATAAAATTCGATATTCTATCTTTAAAGCAGAATATATATAATATATTACATTATTTTCCTATTTAACTTCCTGAGAGTAGTATTCATCTGTTGAATTTTGCACTAATTTGTCTAAAAACAGCGCAAAAAATGTTATACCTCTCCGATTCATGGTTACTATTACTATGGGGTAATTTGAGCATTTGTTGAAATACCAAGAATGCTCGGCAAGAGGTGGCAAAAATGAATAAAAAAGTATGGGCATTGGTAGTGGTGGCTGCGCTGGTGCTATGTCCTGTAGCACTCATGTCAGTCTCCAATGAAGCAAGTTCTGATGTACGAGGAAACGAACCAGTTTTTGATCCTGAAGGAGGAGGCGATGTCTCTCCAGATGGTGTAGAGGGAAATGATCCCGAGCATCCTCAGTGATTGTAGCAATTCATTGTTTTTCTTTCTCTTTCCTTTTTCCTTTTCTCCTTTTCAGTAAGAATATTCCTATAATTCTGTACAGCCCCTTGCCAGAGGGGACACTGCAGAGGATTCAGATGCTCACAGCCTCTCAAAAATAACTTCTCGCAAAAAGGTTAATATACTTCCTGAATGAAAATGAAAACAGGTTGACTTTGCTTGTCTCCTCTCGTACAGTAACAGAGGGATCTCAATGGATAGCGTTCTTATCAGATATGGTGAAATAGGAACTAAGTCAAGAAGAACTCGAAGATGGTGGGAGAAAATCTTCATGAGAAACATTGAAGATACTCTCAAGGCACATGGCATTGCATTTTCTTCAATTCGGAATCCAAAGGGGAGGATTATCGTTTCCACAAATGATGAGAGAGGTTTGAACGCGCTGAAGAATGTCTTTGGCATTTCTTCCATTTCATTTGGTCAAAAAGTTGATCGGAACATACAGGAGATAAAGGAGGAGGCCTTGATTCTCTACAAGAGGAAGGCAAAGCCAGATTATGCTTTCCGAATTTCCACTCAGAGGCTGGATAAGCAGTTTCCTTTGACGTCTCCCCAGGTAAACGCAGTGGTGGGAGAATACGTTGTAGAACAGGAAAACGCTCGAGTGGATTTGAGCAGTCCTGATATAGATATTGGTATTGAAATTCTGTATAATGCTGCATATGTATTTGCAGGACGGATTCCAGGACATGGAGGAATTCCAGTTGGAGTGCAGGGAAAAGTCCTGGTTGGCTTGGGGGATAGGAGATCAGCAGTGGCTGCCTGGATGATGTTGAGAAGAGGATGCGAGCTGGTGGTATATGGAAATGCAGAATTGATACCATATCTGGAACCCTTTTCTTATGGATATCCTATTACTTATGTGTCCAGCCCCACAAAAGCAAATAATGTTCTTGCCATAGTTTTCTCCTGTTTTGAACCTGAAAAAGGGAAAATTCCCAATTTTTATCCGCTTTTAGGATTGAGTGACCGGCAAATCCAGAATATTGAAACACTCATTTTTGAGGGAACAGAAAATATAAAATGAATGCATTTGAGCAAAAAAACTGGAAGATGAAATTTGAACTGAACTTGAATTACCTGAACTTCACCCTATTTTTATGACAACAAATGAAGTGCTTTGTAGATCTTCTCCTGCTCTTTGGTCAGGGGGACTGTTCGTGAAGTACTGAGTTTAGTTTTGGTATCAGTAAGCTCAACAGTGTAGATCGTTTCCAATTCTTGGAGTGCTTTCACAGGACTTAGAGATATACCACCTGTTTCGAGGAGCATTTTCATCCAGGATAGATGGAGGTAGGCTAAATAGCAGATGAAGATGTGGGCTTTGACCCGTCTCCATAACCAGTGTCTTACTGGCTGAATCGATAAGGTGCTCTTTAGAGATCTGAAGGATTTTTCTATCATATCTCTTTCAAAGTATTTCTGTACCACTTTCTCAGTGGGTAGATCGGTTGTGGTGATAACAATGTAGATCCCGTCGTATTTTTCACCTTCTTTTACAGCCTGGTAATCTATTTCTTTCTTATCTTCTCGTATGTATTTTTTGAGACCTTTCTTTATTGCTGATCCTCTCTTCAACCTTTCTACAGCTTCTTGTAATTCGTAGTACCTGTTCTGGCGGATTTGCTCTCGCAGCGGTCTATTCACACAGATGATCATACGTACAGGAATTTCTGCCCACTTATCAGTGATCTCCCGTGTATGGACAAACACTTCAGATAACCTGCAAATATCTTCAGGGCCCATGCTCTGTGCTGTGTTCAGGGCGATGTCTTTCAATCTCTTTCCCTTTATGGGGATGCAGGCAATTACTGAGAATCCACTGTCTACAGCGTGTTGTACATTTTCTTTAGAGGATATGCCTCTATCAAATACCAGGGTGCATTTCTTTTGTGCAAATTCTCGCAGTCTCCCTAAAATTACAGGGAACGTTTTTGCATCAAAGACATTTCCATCAAAGAGTTGGTGGAATAAAGGGATACCATATTCTGATTCTACAGCTAATCCGATACCAATCTGTGGCAAATTACTATTGTACCCTCTTTTTGCTCTCTTAAGGTGTGTTCCATAAAAATAGACACCAGTCACATCGTACAGGAGGGTATTCACCTCACACTGTTCTAAAATTTTCTCATATAGCTTCCTTTCTATAGACTGAATAGTGTCTGCTAGTGTATCCATGGCATGTTCAAATCGTTTTCGGGAAACAGGTACGTCTAATCCGATCTCATCAGTATCGATCCATTTGATGGTTCTCTTAATGTTGTTTAGACTCTCAGGTTTTAGTATGTGGGAATACACCAAGGTGAGTATCTCTGGTGCATATTCACCAAGAATGAATTCCAATCCGATCTCTTTTGTGATCTGATGTAATGCGCAGACAGGTCCATGTAGCCGCACCTTTTTCACTTGTGTATTTTCTATTTTCATAGAAGGAATCAAGTTCCCCTTCTCATCTAGTTTTCCTAAGTATCTCAGGTACTTGTGTTTGACCTTTCCCTCTTCGTCTCTGTATCCTTGGACTTCCATGACGTAGGTTCCACTCTTTGTCTTCATCTTCTTCTTGAATGACATTGTCATATAATATTATGACAACATATATAAAGGTTTCGGTCACTCAGGCAAATTTGTAATTATTCTTGAAAATTACTTATAAACTGTAATTGATTATTATTCTTTCGTGTATTATGCTACTAAAACCTATTTCCATAAAGGGGTATACACCAGATTGTTGTCATAAAATGAGGGGTAAATTCAGGTGAATTAAATAAAAAGAGAAAAAAAGACCTGATTAGTTAGGGTTACCTTTTCCTTTACCTTTTCCTTTACCCTTACCTTTGCCGTTGTTGCCTTTTTCTTTATCTTTGCCCTTTCCTTTGCCGTTACCGTTACCTTTTCCTTTTTCGTCTTCAGAACTGTCAATGGATTCTCCGTCTTCATCATCTTCTTCGCCGTCGTCACCTTCGTCTTCCTCGTCTTCCTCGTCCTCTCCATTTTCCTTCTCGTGTTTCTTCAGTGCATTCTCAGAGGTGTGTTTAGCAGCATTGGAAAGTCCGTGAGCAGCGCCCATTTTCCCTTCCTCAGCTCTCTCCTTGGCTCTCTCCAGAAGCTTTTTGGCTACTCTCGCAAGGGTTTCAACAGCTTGGGAGCCCTTTTCTCCATCTTCATCGTCTTCATCGTCTTCATCGTCTTCTTCGTCTTCATCGTCTTCATCGTCTTCTCCGCCTAAGAGCTCTTCAAGCTTTTTAATGTTTTCTGCAGCGTCAATGAATTGTTGAACCACATCTTCAGGCATGCCATCATTATCAGGATCATCAGGGAAAGGATCAAACATATCTGGAATGCCATCTCCATCAGAATCCGCCCATCCATCTTCCTCTTCTGGAGGCTCCTCTTCTTCTGGAGGCTCCTCTTCGTCTTCGGCAAGAACCATTATCGGATAAAAGCCACCGAGAAGGGCAAGGATTATCAGTATGGCAGCGAGCTTCTTCATCTAATCACCACTCTCTTCTTGGGCGCTTCCCTTAAAAAGGTTTTGTCGAATTGTTTTATTTCCATCACTATTGGAGATATAACAAAGAAAATGGTGATATCCGCAAGAAAAATGTGTTTGATGGTAACTTTTATAGCTCCCTATGCATTTCACATCCTATGAAATGGAAAGCGATATTTCTGGTCTTGCTGTTTGCAATGTGTATCGGGCAGGAAGAAGCACCGGAAGAAGAACAGGTCACTGAAGGGCCACTGCCTACAGAAGAGCCACCGATCCCTGATAACCTCATCCAGGGAATGGTAGCCACCTATTTCGAAGCGCTCAATAATAGAAATATGGATACTCTCCAGTCCCTCACACATCCATTCTATGGCAGGGATGTGCCGTCTCTTCTGACGTTTGTCAGCCAGAACAATTTGGTCTTTGTAGTCAAATTTGTGTCTCGATTGATGGAAACTCACGAGTACAGGGAAATAATGAGTAATCTGTCTGATGAAGAATTTGCTCAACAAGTGGGCGAGAGGGGGTTATCCTATGAGATACAGCTGACAGTGACCAAAGGAGACAAAACATATGAGGAGTTTATTGTGTTTGTGTATGTAGGTGAAACCGCAGACGGGTGGAAGGTTTTGGACCCTTCTCTGCTCCAAATACTCATTGAAACTGAACTAGAGATAATGGAGCTGGAAGATTAAAAGCAGTAACAGTATTCTCCACTCTTTTGTACTGAAGAATAGCGGATTTCTACGGTTAAAAAGTCCCTGTTGAAACTAATAGTTATTATTCTTCTCGTTACCATCACATCCGAAAAGAACACCATGCTACAGCAATCGAATATCCTCAAGAGCGGGCAGATTCTTTCTGCATTCGGAGATTCTTTCCAGGTTGACAGTGCACGAAAAGATACCTTGTTTCTCATCAGCTTCCACAAGAACGTCTCCCCAGGGGTCAACTATCATAGAAGCTCCAAAAAAATGGTATTTATCAGATTTTCCCGTTCTGTTGCAGGCCACCACAAAGAGTTGATTTTCAATTGCCCTTGCTTGCAAGAGAATTTGCCAGTGTTGCTTTCTGGGATGGGGAAATTCAGCAGGTACTACCAGAATCTGTGCACCAAGAAGCGCGAGAGCTCTTGATAATTCTGGAAACCGAATATCATAACAGATAATCCCTGCAAGTGAACATAATTCTGTGGAGAAGGGCACATATTCTGTTCCAGGTTCCAAATAACGAGGTTCATTCATCAGAGAAAAAAGATGAATCTTTCTGTATACACCTAAGAGACCTTCCGGCCCCACGACGTGCAGTGTGTTGTAGAATTTGTTTTGCCTTTTTTCAAGAATACTTCCTAGAACATAGGTTTTGCAGGTTGCAGCATATGCTTTAAGGAAAGAGATAGTTTCACCAGTCAACGATTCTGCCAGGTCTGCTGCCTTATGGAGAGCTAATCCTGTAGACCACAGCTCTGGCAGCACCACAAGATCAGAATTTTTACATCTCTCCAGAAAAGAGAGGGCTCTCTTGATATTTTGTTTTGTGGCTCCATCTTCGATTTCCATCTGTATGACTGAAATGTTCATGCAGTATGTGACACCTGATTCTATTTATAGTTGATGAAATTTTTGGGACTTCGTTCTGATTTTTTGTATATTCGTCCTACTGGCAGCTGTTTAGTTTTATTTTTGATTTAATTCTATATTTCATTCATTTATTTGATTTAATCGACTGAAACACATTTTATGGTATTTTGAATTTGTACTGGAGCTTTTAGATTTCAGAAAGTATCCATTTTTCACCAATGTGGGCACCGAAAAATAAATAACATCAAGGCACGAATAGAAAAAGATGGTTTAAACGAGGCAATATAGAGGAGAAATGAAGGAGTTGTGTGCTGCCGAGCGGGATGGAAAAATGGGGGCAGTGGTTTTTTGGAAAAAGAGGTCTGGATGAACGTCTGGACCCTAACAGGAAAGGTAAGAGGGGAGTAAAGTCAGAACCTATTTATGGATACATTCTATGAAAGTAGTATGCTGATAATCAATGAAAAAGAGTTACTGCAAAAAGTACAAACCCATAATAATGTCCACGAAATCACTGTACAGGTTCCTGGGGGCTTGAGAAAAAGAGCATTGAAAATAGCTGATTTCCTGGAAAATGCAGGATATACTGTGTTTATCTCTGCAGATCCCTGTTATGGTGCTTGCGACTTAAAAGAACAGGGAGATCTCTTAATTCACGTGGGACACACCAGGATGTATTCCCCCCACATCCCCGTTATTTTTGCAGAAGTCTACGATGATTATGATTTTATCCCTGTACTCAGAAATCATTACAAGACTCTCCCCTCACCTGTGGGACTGCTCACCACTGTGCAGCATCAATTACAGCTGCCTCGAGTTCAGTCGTTTCTTTCTGAAAAGGGAATTCATCCACTCTTGGGAGGAGGTAAAAGAACGCAGTTTAAGGGACAGATTTTGGGCTGTGATCTCACTGCTGCAGTAACAATTCAAGATGATGTGGAAGCGTTTCTGTACTTAGGTACAGGGATATTTCATCCTTTGGGCGCAGCCATAGCCACAAAGAAAAGCGTTTTTCGTATCTATGATACGTTTGAGGAAGTTTCCCCGAAGAAATTGTTGAAACAACGGCATGCCCTCATTTTCAAAGCTTCCCAGAGTAGAAAAATGGGCATTGTTATTAGTACGAAAAAAGGGCAGTACAGAAAGAAAAGAGCGATACAGATAAGGGATTATTTAGAAGAGAAGGGAATGAAAACCTATTTATTTGTTGCTGATGAGATCAGGCCTGACATCCTGCACGGATGTGATGCATACGTGATCTGTGCGTGCCCCCGGATTGCACTGGATGATGCAGCTCTCTTTGAGAAACCAGTACTCACTTGTACAGAGGTTCCTTTGCTGTTTGAAGATAAAGCATATGAAATGGACATGATTTTATGAAAAAAAAGCAGCTTGCCATGACACTATCCACCCTGAAAACGGCTCATTATGATGCTGCACTGGAGCAGTACACCCTGCCAGGGGATACAGCTGCAGAAATCCTGGTGACTGCTTATGATTTCGGTGATATCCACCAGAAAACTATTGCTGATTTGGGATGCGGCTCAGGGATTCTGGGCACAGGAGCTTTACTTTTGCATGCTGCATCAGTCAGGTTTATCGATTGTGATTGCAGTGTACTGGAGATAGCTCGGGAAAATGTGGGGCAGGTAACAAAAGGTTTAAAAGTCGGTGACGCAACATTTACCTGTAGTAATATTATAAATGTTACTTTCACGGTGGGCACTGTGATCCAGAACCCTCCTTTCGGTACCAAGAAAAAGGGTGCAGACGTAGAGTTTTTAAAGAAAGCGACACAGAGTGCCCCTGTAGTATATTCACTTCACAAGAAAGGAAATGCGGCCTTTCTGGCACAGCAGACCACTCATGTACTGACACATGCAAAAGAGATGAAAATCCCTCTCTTCAGGAACTATCCCTTTCATGAAAAGAAGGTGGTTCACATCGATGCGGAATTGCTGCGGTTTGAAGAGGTGGAATAACGAATAAAAAGTACAAAGAGGTGAACCAATGAAAGATGGAGAATTTGTGTTACCAGGTTCCTATCTGGGAGTGGCAGAAGAATTCTTACCAGGCAGAGGTGCCTATGAAGAGGATGGTAAGGTGTATGCTGCTACAATAGGAATTGCCAACTATGATATGAAGCGCAGAAAAGCTCAGGTAAAGCCTGTGGTCAGCCAGCCGCCATCCCCCTCTGGAGGAGATATTGTCATCTGCAAAGTAGTGGGGATGAGGGAGAAAATGGCGCTGGTGGATATATTGGCCTTAAGAGGATATGAAGATAGAGAGGTAACTGGTTCCACTATGGCCCGAATTTACATTTCCCAGGCGTCCCGCAGGTATGTAAAAGATTTGTCCAACGAGTTTCGGATCAACGATCTCTTGAGAGCCCAGGTAAGAAAAGCTCGCAAAGAACCACTGGAACTCTCCACAGTAGGCGCTGATATGGGAGTAATACGGGCGTTGTGTACCAAGTGCCGCACTGTATTAAAACGGAAAGGCAACGTGTTAGAGTGTCCCAACTGTGGGAATATTGAGATGAGGAAACTGGCTTCTGATTATGGAAAGGGACAGTTGTGATAGTATGGAACTCAAGCTGTTAAAAAAGGAAGAGAATAAACTGGAAGTCGTTCTGGTGGGAGAAAATCACACCTTTGCCAGTCTCTTGAGGATGATTTTGAAAGAGGATGAGCATGTGGTCTTTGCAGCCTACAAGGTGGGACATCCTCTCCTTGATAAGGGGCGACCTATTCTTTTCGTGAAAACAGATGGAAAGGAGACTCCCCAGGAAGCGCTGGTAAAGGCTGCTAAGAGGATGAAGGAGAAGGTAAATGAATTTGGACGAAAGTTTGAAGGGATTCGGTGATTCGCTGGTCAATTTTCTCTATTCACTGGCTAAATCAAAAGCTACTGGTACCTGGCTAGGAGCAAAAGTTTCCAATTATGTCCTTTCAGAAGCGTTGATCAAATCGGACCTTGACCAGCCGGGGGGATTGGACAAGCATGAGAAAGGTGACTATGTGGAAGAGTATATCGCCAAGTCCTGGATTGAGGGGATACTAACTACAGAAGATGCTGTATCTATCCTCACCAAATCATTGAAAACGTACGATTCTGAAGAGGAAGAAAGGGAGGCTACTGTGGAAGCCTTTCGGACGCTGCTCAATTATATCCACCAGAAAACAGCTGTCCAATAAAAGGCTACCTCCTTTTGAAGTGCTGTCAGTATGCTGGTTCCAGGTTTCTTAAGTTGTGCAAAGATAAAAGATATCTCACGAAGCACAGCAAAAAGAATAGGAAAGAAGAACAAATATGACATTACGCAATGCAAAGGTTCTTTAACTCATCTCCCTTTTACTATATATGAAGATCAAACCACAAACTCGCATTCTAGGTATTGATGACGGTTCTTTGTGTGGTCAGGAGGTGCTTTTGGTGGGGGTGGTGTTTCGGGGAGGATTCTGGATTGATGGGTTGTTAAGCTGCTGGATTGAAAGAGATGGCATGGATGCCACAGACAAGATTATTTCCATGGTTAGGAATACCAAGCACGAGGATTTGAGGGTAATCATGACGGATGGTATTACTTTTGCTGGGTTTAATACTATTGATATAGAGAAAATCCATGAAAACACATCGTTAGGAGTAATTCCAGTCATGAGAAGAATGCCCGATTTTGAAAAAATTGAAAAAGCACTCAACAATTTCCCAGATAAAGATGAACGATGGCACCACGTTATGCGGGCAGGACCTATTCATCAGGTCAAGGTCCACAGAGGCACGCTGTATTTTCAGTGTGCAGGGATGGAAAAGGAGAAAGCGAAGAGAATTCTGGAACTCACCTGTATGCACTCCCAGCTCCCTGAACCGGTGAGGGTTGCGCATATCATAGCCACAGGTATCATACGGGGAGAAGCTTCCCGTAAGCCGTAGAGCGCTTGCTGTTACTGTTCTGGTAGTACAGGTACACGTGATAAGTGCAGCTACAATTATACCAGTTATCCCTTTATTTCTTGAATTCCCTAGCCAACACTTCTTCGATTTCTTTTTCATACTTTGAATAGGGAAAAACCCACCGCTGCTCTTCAATATTGAAATGCTCCGCATGAAAAGATTGTTTTGCCAAGTACTTGGAATTGTGAGTTCTCAAAGGGGCAACTGTCACCGCTAGATCTGAAAACTCATCAAAAAAGTGCAGAAGATTCAGCATGAACTTGGGAGATGCCCACAGAAACATCAACCCTGTGTCCCCGGCCATGGTATACACTTTATGAATGCGGCCTCCTTCAGCGAATTGATCCATGAGGTGCTGTAAAAATAGGTGGTCATTACATTCCAAAAACAATAGCAATGTTGAACACTCATTCAATGGGTATGGACGCAGATGATACGCTTTTGAACAAGCAGTTCCTGAGTCCAAGATTTTTCTGAAGCTGTGTTTTAGCTGATGATATTTCCAGAAGTTGCTGTATTTTTTGTATTCCATTTTCTGGATCTTTCTCAGGTTGTCAGTAGATATCTGCAAATACTGCATTAACCGCAGATCAATTTCCTTCCATACAATGTCCGAATCAAGGAGGGGATAGGTCAAATCTGGCAAAGGCCTGGCCAGATCAGGATTCTTCAGCTCAGGTAATTCTTCTCCAAAAAAATCGGGGTTGGTGAGAATCCACCGATTCTGTGAGGTAAACATTTCATAGGAGATCACATCATTATCTCTCAGCATGCTCAACAATTTTCCAATCTGGTTGTAGTGATTTACCTGAAAGAATACAAAGAACCTGTTAGTATCAATAGTGGGATAAATCCACCTCCAGCATTCGAACTGTTTGGTCAAATTGAAAATCATATCTCTGTATTGAGAAGGGAATTTCATGTCTACATAGACAGAATATAATTGATTTTTCCCCACTGAACTCAGATCCAGATCGTAATAAGGTCCTCTTTTGAAATAACCCAATTTCTCTAATTTATCTATCTTTTGAGATATGGTACTTGGCCATTTGTATCCTGTTGCATTTTGGAGTTCTTTTACGGTTACGTTTGGGTTCTCTCCTAAAATATTCAGGATTTTTTTCTCTTTTTCATTGATATTCCCAGTTTTGCTCATCCTGGAACTCCCTTTCTAGTTTTACGTCCATTCTCTAAGGTTCCTATTTTGAGGAAGTATCCACTTTTTGCTAATGTGGACACCGAAAACTAAATAACGTGAGCAAATATAAAGCTTTTCAACAATTACTACACCAGTTTGTTGAGTATGACAGGGTGGCGGTCAGGCTATACACACCCCAGGCAGAGAGGCGCTCGGCGCTCCTGGGATTTATCCCAGGAGCGAACTCACAGATTACAAGCAAAGAGAATAGTAATATTTAAATATGTATCTATTAAGACGGACACATAAAGAGAGATATATAAACAGATCTATACAACACTATGAATATGAATATGAATTTCGGGCAGCTGCTCTCTGGTTTCTAATACGTGTATCACCTGATGTACCCGAAATCTCCCAGTTCTCTTAACTGCTGCTGCAGTCTCTGCTTCTTCTCCATGTCCTGGACTTTCTTGATGAATTTCTCAGTTTCCTGAGCCCTCTTTTCCAGCTCAGACATGTCAACGGAAATCCCCAGGATTTCAGTCAGCACTTCCAGGACAGATTTGGCTGATCTGGCATCAATCACCAAATATCCTGGCGATTCTCCCAGAAGGCATACACCCTCCATTCCACGTAATCGCCCCAATGCCAGAAGCAGTCCAGAAGCACCTACAATGGCAGATCCCGGATCGGATTTGAAAATGATGTCGTATTTCCCGTACTTTTCCACCAGTTCTCTCTCTGTTGCTGCGCCGAACACCCGGGGAGTCTTTACCTCCTGTCCACCGGTGGAAGAACCTCCCAGGGTGAATATGGTTTTTACTCCAAATTTCTCCACATAATCCAGAATTGCCCCCACCACCTCATAATGACCATAGCTGTCTGTGGGCTGGGGCTGGGCATCTCCGATTAAAATGATCAGCTGTAAATCCTTCCCCTTCCAGTAGTAGAGTTCATTCCTCATGGGTCGTATTGTGGAATCTGGCTCTACCAGACCCTGATGTATGAAATGAGGAGAATATAACTCAGCGAATTTTTCTGCCCCAAGCTCTGAAATCAGGTGATCTGCACCCAGCTTTCCAATTAACCCAATTCCGGGCAACCCTTCAATGAGAATAGGGGTTTCCAATTCAACATGCTTCAATTCGGTAATCACACTTTCTTTCGTCTTAACCACCTCTTTTTAGCTTCCGTCTATACTTGCCATATTTATCTTCCAGTGAAAACCGGGGGGGCTTGACCGTGTCTGCCCTCCCACCGCAGGTGCACACATCTTTCAGGGTATATTTCCCACAAACAGTGCATTTTTTCAGCTTCATTTTCGGGAAAATTTCACCTCGCCGTCGTGTTTTCCCATTATTGAGGTCACTTTCTCATACGCTGTTTTCAGTATTTCTTCTGCAGTTTTGTAATCTTCAGCTTCTACCTTTACCATGTACTGAGGAGTTCCCACCAGCCGAATGGTGACTCCCTCCTCTTCAGCACTCAAGAGGGCCTCTTTGATAACGTCCACTCCATTTCGTTGTGGACAGGTAACCTCAATATATCCTGTGATTTCCACTGTAGGAATCTCTACGTTGCCTTCCAGCAATTCATAAAAACTTTGCTGGTACTGTTCAGGGATAGTAGTTAATAAGGATTTATCTCGAAGGATTTCTTCCATTCCCTCTAAAATACCTTCAAATTTCTCTTCCAATGGTTCGACAATACTCTTCTCAAGTTCCTCCTCGGATAAATTTTGTTCATGAGCGTAATATTCCAGAAGCTTTTCAGCTTTCTTTTCTCGTTTGTACTGCTGAATTTTCCATTTTCGCTGCTGGGTAGTGGTTCTTCGCAGCGACAAATCGATGTGCCCTCTATCAGGCACCACTCTCAGTACTTTGGTCACCACTTTCTGCCCTTCTTTAACATGATTTCGAATATTCTTTACCCAGGCAGAAGAAATTTCCTTGATGTGAATCATCCCCACCTTGTCGTACTCATCCAGTTTGACAAAAGCACCATAAGGAAATACATCACGTACTGTACCGATGACTAACTCTCCCATTTCTGGGAACGCCTGTTTCTTGGTCATTCTAATACCTCTACTATACGGGTCTTCACAGAGCCCTTTCCGCCTTTTGGTTCTGCCACTGTCTTTCCACACACTAAACAGCGCACCACACTAGAGGGGTGGTTGAATACCACCTGTTCGTTACCGCAGTCTTCACATTTGATTCTCAAAAACTTTGACATAGCACCACCTTATACAAATTCAAGTCTCTTTGCACGGAATCCCTTTTTGGTAGAGGATCTCCCGCACTCCTGGCAGGTGAACCGCAAATCATGTCTGCGGGTAGGTTTTTCTCCATGGGGTTTTGCCCGGGGATACCCACCATACCCTCTCTCTATGCGTCTGAACCGTCTCTGACCCTGCTTTAGCTCACCACGCTTTCTCTTTTTCACTATCTTGATCTTGTGGACAGTGTGCTTCTTGCACCATTTGCAGTAAGTTCTGCGTGTCTTGGGCATCTTCATCAGATCACCTTTCTTTTTCTTCTATCAATCCTTTCTCTTTTAAAAGGGTTACTATTGTCTTGTCCAACAGAACTATTTCACCTTTTTTGTAAGGCCCCAGAATTTCCAGTTCCGGTCCATAAAACTGGGGAATATCCTGCAGGACGATTACCCGCTTGGTGGTCGCTTCTCTCTGAAGTAAGGATGTTAAGACATCCTTTTTAAACTTTTGGAATGTGGACCTGAATTCGGCCAGTTTCGCTTCCGCCTTAAGCATGCCTGTATGGCGGCCTTCTAAAATCTTTCTTGCTCGCAAATCCAGCAGTTCTTTGATACCTTCCTGAAGCAACTGCAGCTTTTTCTGGGAGAGGGGGTCTTGTGACAGTTGAAGCATGTTCATATGTTCCTGTAACTGGAGAAAGAAATCTTCCGTTAACGGTGAAAGCTCGCTGCTTTCTCTTTCTTTTCTCAGTTTTTCTTCAAGAGACTCCAGCATACTACTCGCGTTCTACCCGGGGAGCCAGTATGAACAGAATTTCTGCACCATCTAAGGTGAAAACCAGTTTTAATGGCATATTGTTTCCCAAATCGATGGTGACCTCATCTTCTATTGATTTTGCCACATCAGTCAGATAGCTCAGGTTGTAGGTGGACTGACTTTCCTCTTTCACATCGTACTCTAACCATTCTTTGATCTTTGTTTCGATGTTTCCGGAGTCGCCTTCTGCCTTCACCAAAAAGACATCAGGTTCCGCTTTAAAGGTGATATTGTCCGAAATGATGTATGCATCTTTTATAGCATCATCAAAGATGTATGAAGGAAGTCTTACCCGGGCAGTGGTATCCAAATGTGGCACCTTGTACTTTTCTCCACCTATGATATCAATCAAGGGCAGCCCGAACCGGCGAACTGTTTCACCGTCTCGCTGCTGGAAGGTTAAGGTGATTCTGTTCTCATCTGCCTCCACAGTTAAAATATCATCAGGTTTTGATCTGTTGATGATCTTTCTGTTTTCATCCACATCCAGACCCAGAGAAATCTCTTCAGTTAATTCATACTCTTCAAAATGCTCCTTTCCCATGCGGAAATCCACCATACTGATATGAGAAGGATCCATAGCTGTGAATTGAATACCTTCCGGGGCAACCTCAATAGAAACTTCCTCTATGATGCTGGCTAGTGCATTGATGATCTTTTTCCATGTTCTGGCTTCCAGTTTCGCGCGAAACATTGCATCACCATAGGTTTGCATGAAATTAGGTTAAGGTTATTTAAAGGTTTGTGTTTCTCCAGTACTTCTGCACATAGAAGAAATGCCACACACACTTTGAAGCTCTAGTGAACTTCGCTGCGATACAGTATCATGGACAATTCCGAAAATTCAGATAGATCACTCCTACGTAGCCTTGGTAATACCTCAAATTCAGATAGATTATTGTTCGAAGAGACAACTCAGGAGAGGGAAAAAGTAATAAAGAAGCCAGTTTATAAGGGAAGGAGGTATGAAAAATGATACATCAGCTGGAAATAGAAAACTTCAAATCACTAAAACACGTGAAATTAGAGTGCGGGAGGGTAAATATTTTTATAGGTGAGCCAAACACTGGCAAATCGAACATACTGGAAAGTGTGGGTATCTTTTCATTTCCATATGGAGATCTTCGTGATTTTGTAAGGGTTGAAAAGATGAGCAATCTTTTCTATGATGAGAATCTCGACGATCCTGTAGGAATAAAAACTGATGAGAGAATTCTGGAGATAGTATTTCAAGATCTAAAATTCGAAGGTATCTGTCGTACAGATGAAGAAAAAGTTTTTCATTTTAGCTACGACTATGAGGGCAGAGGTTCTTCAGATAGCTCTCATAAATCCTCTCCATTCAAATTTTACAAATTTATGGTGAGGAAAGACTTTCCAGATGAAGA
>Ga0209635_10001102_pt1 | contig 19816 bp, 13 predicted proteins | sample DeeMarSWOR230_32_FD_187463 | JGI IMG/M metagenome (GOLD analysis project Ga0209635, IMG submission 187463) | Marine sediment microbial communities from White Oak River estuary, North Carolina - WOR-2-30_32 (SPAdes) (version 2) | ecosystem: Environmental > Aquatic > Marine > Intertidal zone >...
AGTCCCTGGTATGGGCCCATCTCTCTGAGGGTTCTTCCTTCTGGACGGCGTTGCTCTCAATGGTCCCGGCGCTGATGGGCAGGGCCCAGCAGACCACGCTGATGTGTTCGATCTCATGCGCCATGGAGCTGGAGAAGCTCTCCAGCGTTTTCTCCAGCACCTCCCGCGGAGTCAGGTGCCACGGCCCGATTATGCGCTTGAAGTCGGAGAACAGAGGATCGTCGCCGTCGGCAAAGCCCACCAGCGGCTCGTCGAAGATGGGGCTGTCGTCAATGAGGAAGAGGCTATTCTCCAGGCTCACCCGGACCATCGACTTGATGAACTTCTCGATGGACCGCGATGGGTCTTGCCGGAAGGTCGCCGCATCGTCCCTGTGGACAGCCATGCCTTTCCTCTCCTCCAGAGTCACGGCGAATGCTACCAGGCATCGGCCGCCGGGGCAAGTATCAGTCTTCCTTTTCGGATGCCGCCACGCGAGGTGAACGGGGCTGCCCATCCTCCCGGCTGCCGGCAAAAACCGGAGGCCAGCCCGGCCCGGTCTTACCACTCCGCCGGTACCGGAAGTCGCACTTCGCATGTCCCTCGGCGAGCGTCATGGTGCGCACCATGCCCATGCTGCACGCCTGACACAGGGGAAAATCGAGCAAACACACATACGGTGTGAACTCGTCGGCGCCCCGGGCGTGATAGAACTTGCATATGGCGCACTCGGTGAAGTCCAGGCCGAAGTCGAACTCCTTCTCGCCGTCCTCGCCGCCGTCCTCGACAAAGGTGAATACCCAGTTCCCGGGGTGCCGGCGTTCCTGTGACTCCGCGGCGTGCTTCTTCAGCCGGCGGGTGGAGAACCTCAGCCCGGCGACACGGCGGAGCAGGAACCTGGGATAGCGATGCACATGCTCCTCGACCAGGTCATACAGGATTTTGCCCGCCTCCTCCACAGTCTTTCCATAGCGCTTGAGCACTTCGTACAGGGCCAGGGCGGCCGCAGACTGAATCAGATTGCCCAGGAAGATATTCTTCTCTCCCACATGGGGCAGGTGGTGAATGAGTACTTCGTACCTCTGACGGGCTTCCCGGAGAATGGTATCGGCCGGCTGAGCACCGTAGCGGGACGTCAGGACCTTTCTGGCGGCTCCGGCCCTCTTGTCGAAGCTCTTCATCAGCTTCTGTTTGCTCCGTACGTAGTAGCTGTCAGCGTCTTGACTCGTCATAGCGCTAGACCCCGGATGCTGCCCCTTCCTGGACGAAGGTCAAAGCCGCATTCTACTACCACCCATCCGGCAAATCAATACCCCCGGCGATTCCCCAAGGATTCTCGGAGGTTCTACTAGCTCCCATCGAACAAGACGGCGCGATGCGAAGAGTCGGCACTCGCCTCAGCCCCGTGTGCTATACTCACGGCGAAGCCAAGTCAACGGCCCAGGATAGGGTGACAGTCCGATCGGGCCAAGGCAAGTGGAAGCGCCGGGGCATCCCGAGCCGTGATGCAGGCGGGCAAGACACGCTCATGGATAGAATCGCCAGCTTCGCCTACGGCAAGTCCAGGCTCATCATAGTCGTCGTAGCCCTCATCAATCTGGCCGCACTGGCCTCCTTCACCCGTTTCGACATGGATACCGACTTCCTCAACTTCTTCACCTCGGGGAACCCCAGGGCGCAGGAATACGAAAGGCTGAACGAGGAGTACCAGGCGGGCGAGACCGTGGTGGTACTAATCGAGCAGGACGACTCCCTGCTCAATGAGCAGCACCTCGAGGATATCCTCCAGCTTCAGGAGTACATCGAGGGGCTCGCCGGCATATCCCGCGTCCAGAGCTTCATCCCTGATGAGATCCTGGTGGAGGGGATCGTCTTCGATGTGGACCGCAAGTTCATCGCCCATCACACCGACATCCTGGAGGACTTCATCCGCGACAACGTCCTCACCAGGCAACTCCTCTCCGCTGACGAAAGCATAGGATCGCTGGTGGTCACCCTGGAGGCGGACGCCCCGGCCGCCGAGGTGCTGGAGTCGCTGGAACAGATAGCCGAAACCCACGGCACCCTGAACCTCTTTCTGGCCGGCAACGAGGTGATCAAGAGCACCATCTGGGACTACCTGCTGCGGATACTGCTCATCCTTCCCCCCTGCGCCATTATCCTGGTGTTGCTGATCTTTTCCGCCGTCCTCAAGCACCGCAGACTGGCCGTGCTGGCCATGATCCCCGCCGGGCTGGGCGCGCTGTGGACCGTGGGCACCATCTTATGGAGCGGAGAGGAATTCAACCTGCTCACCGTCCTCAGTCCGGTGTTCGTGGTGGTGATCGGCGCGGCCGACGGGCTGCACTACGTGAGCCATCTCCTGGACAACCTTCCCCGCTACTCCGACCGCCGCCAGCTCACCGTGGAGACCATGCGCCTGGTGGGGATGCCGATGTTCCTGACCACCATCACCACCATGGCCGGCTTTGCCTCCCTGACGTGGTCGGAGGTGGCCCCCATGCGGCAGATGGGCATATTCATATCGCTGGGCGTGGGGTACGCCGGACTGCTATCGCTTTCCTTCCTGCCGGCGGTGCTGTCACGAGCCAAGCTGCCGGAGGCACCGCGGCAGGCCCGGTCCGACGGCCCGGCCAGACTGGTGCTGGAGATATCCAGGCACAGGGCCGCGGTGGTGCTGGCGTTTGCGGCCATCGTGGTGGTGTCCGCCCTCCAGATCCCCCGCCTCCAGGTGGTGTCCAACCAGCTGATGTTCTTCAAGCAGGACTCGGAGATCACCCGCATCTTCGACAAAGTAGAGGAGCACTTCGGCGGCGCCCTGCCCCTCACCGGGGACATCGCCGCCAGCAGAGGCCTGCTCACCCTCAGGGACTACCGCTACGCGGAGGACATTCTGGACGCCGAGAGGGAGCTGGAGAGGCTGCCGGGAATAGGCAGCGCCGTGTCGCTCTTCGACATCGTTGCCAGCCTGGCAGGAAGTGCCAGCGCCGGCGAGGGCTACCCCGAAAACCCCGCCGTGGTGGACAGCATCCTGCGCCAGATGGACGACGAGGACCTGGAGACCTGGTACTCGGACGACGGCCTGCGGATGGTGATCCGCACCGAAGACCTGGGCGCCGTGGATATCGACCTGCTGGACAGCTTCGTGGCCCGACATCCCGGCATCAGGGGGATAACCGGGATGCCGGTGCTCTTCGACGAGATGAACAAGCTGGTGGTGCGCAGCCAGTTCCGCAGTCTCGGCCTAGCCTTTGTCCTCATCTTCCTCATGCTGCTGTTCACCATCAGGAGGCTGCGCGCCGCCCTGGTGGCCCTCATTCCCATAGCCATCACGGTGGTTGCCATCATGGGGATGCTGGGTATCAGCAAGTTCGAACTCAACACCGTGACAGCCATCATGTCCGCCATTTCCATCGGGGTGGGGGTGGACTACTCCATCCACCTGGTGTCCGGCATCTACTACTTCCGGGAGCGGGGCCACCGCGGTGGAGAGTCCGTCGACCTGGCCCTCCGCACCGTCGCCAGGCCCGTCCTGGCCAACGCCTTCGGCCTGGCCATCGGGCTGTCGGTGCTGTTCCTGTCCCCGCTGAGAATCCACCTCCAGGTGGCGGCGGTGATGTGGGTGGCCATGGTGGTATCCTCGCTGGGAGCCCTGCTCCTGGTGCCTTATTTCTACCGCGGTGGCGAAGGGGCATCCAGCCAAGCTGCTTCGTGAACCTGGCGGCAGCGCGGGGGACAGCGTCCCCTCTTCAACAGGCCAACTCTAATACTTTGGGCCGCCGCCGACGTTAATAGATGTGTAGCACATCCGGCAGGGGCGGGTGTGCTACTATAGATGCAGAGATGCAAGGAGTAGCGATGAGACGCAAGTGGTCTAGCGTGGTGCTGTGCTTCCTCATCCTGGCCCTTATGGTGCCGGCGGCGCCGGGCTGCCGGCCGCTCGAGCCTGCCGAAAGCTACGTCGCCCTGGTGCCCAGGGTGCTGCACAGCGGTAGCACCGGAGCGGTCGCCATCAGCCTCTCCAGCGGCGGCGAGCTAGCCCGGGACAGGGTCGAGGTGGCCCTGCTCCAGGGAGGAAAGGAGATCGCCAGCGGCCGCGAGACCATCGAGGGCAAGGGGACAGTAGAACTCGATATCCCCGACGTCCCCGAGGGCGAGTACGAGATCCTGGTGAAGGGGAGCGGCTTCGAGGAGAGGGCTGCAATACACGTGGAGAAGGCCCTGGTGGTGTTCCTGGAGACGGACAAGCCCATCTACAAGCCGGGGCAGACCATCCTTATGAGGGCCATCACCCTGAACTCCGAGCTGAGGCCGGTGAGCCAGCCGGTCACCGTCGAAGTCCTCGATGCCAAGGGAATCAAGATATTCCGCAGCGAGGTGGATTCCGACGAGTATGGAATGGCCAGCCTGGAGTTGCCCATCTCCTCGGAACCCAACCTGGGCGCTTGGAAGCTCACGGCCGTCACCGAGAAGGGGAAGACGCAGCTCGATGTGAAGGTGGAGAGATACGTCCTGCCCAAGTACGACGTCAAAGTGGAGCTTCCCCGGGAGTGGTTCCTCATCAACGAGCCCATCGAGGGCAGCGTCTCGTCGGAATACAGCTTCGGCAGGCCGGTGAGCGGCGAGCTTGAGATCGTGGCCTCGCGCTACGTGGGGGAGTGGGAGGAGTACGCCAGCTTCTCCGACGACATAGACGGTGAGGCGGACTTCGAGATCCCGCCTGCCGGCTACGTAGCTGGAGTTCCCGAAGCCGGCGGCATGGGCAACGTCATGCTGGACATCACGGTAACGGAAGACGTGACCGGCTACCAGGAGACGACGAACCGGCTACTCACCGTGACCGAATCTCCGGTGAACATCCAGATAATCCCCGAGGGGGCGGTGTTCAAGCCGGGCCTGCCGTTCAGCTTCCTGATTATCACCGAGACGCCCGACAACCAGCCGGTGGAAACCCAGCTAGAGGTGGAGATAACCTACCTGGACGAGGAGTTCAAGGACATCGAGACCGACAGAGAAGAGCTCCGCACCGCCAGGGGCAAGGGCATGGTTGAGGTGAAGCCTCCCAAGGGGGCCGTCGCCCTCACCATCTCAGCCCGCGCCGAGGGAAGGGAAAGCTCGAAGGCGGTGCAGGCCTCCTACTCTCCTTCGGGCAACTTCATCCACGTGGAGCAGACGAGCGAAGGCGTCCCCCAGGTGGGAGAGGACATCGAGTTCCGGGTCTACTCCACCAGGGAGGCAGCCAATTTCTACTACGAGGTGGTGTCGCGCGACACAATCGTGTTCTCCGACTACACTCGAGACCGCGACATCTCCTTTGAGACCACGCCCCTGATGGCACCTGCGGCCAAGCTGCTGGTATATCAAATCCTGCCCACCAGCGAGGTGGCGGCCGACTACATACCATTCAAGGTTGAGGGCCAATACCCACACAAGGTGGAAGCAGAGTTCAGCCAGGAGGAGGCCAGGCCCGGCGACGAAGTTGACATACACGTCCAAGCCGAGGGGAAGTCCAAGGTCGGCCTGGTCGCGGTGGACAAATCGGTGTTCATACTGGCGGAGAACCGGCTGAACCTGCAGCAGGTCTTCGCCGAGCTGGAGAGGCTATACATGGAGCCGCAGGTGGAGCTTCACGAGGTCAGCCTTTATCCCTCCATCACCACCAAGGGCCCTATGGAGGTCTTCGAAGATGCCGGGGTGATCGTGCTCAGCAATAACTCCGTGCCGCAGGGCAAGGAGTACCAGTTCGAGGGCCAAGAAGGCTTCTGGGAAGGGCTGGTGCAGTTCCTGCGCGGCGCCGGCAAGATGGTGGAGGAAGCCGAGATGGAGGAGGCGGCTCCGCCCGGGGCTCCCGCCATGGACGAGGCGGCGGGCGAGGAAGGTTTGGTGGAGGTGGAGAGGGTGCGCCAGTACTTTCCCGAGACCTGGCTCTGGGAGGAGTTGGTGACCGGGGCCGACGGCAAGGTCTCCCTCGAGGTGACCGTGCCCGACACCATTACCACCTGGATGCTCCGCGCCCTGGCCATATCGAAGGACAAGGGCATCGGCATAGCCGAGGACGAGCTGAGAGCCTTCCAGCCCTTCTTCCTCAAGGTGGACCTGCCCTACTCGGCCATCAGAGGCGAGGAGTTCCCCGTCAAGGTGGCCATCTACAACTACCTGGACCAGCCCCAGAGTATCCTGGTGGAGGTCGAGGAGGCGGACTGGTTCGACCTGCTGGATGACGCCGACAAGACGGTGGAGATAGAGGCCAACAACCTGGGCGGGGCCGAGTTCATGATCCGGCCGACCGGGCTGGGAATCAATCAGATAGAGATATCGGCGCGGGGCCAGCAGGCCGCCGACGCCATGAGCAAGTCGATGATAATCGAGCCCGAGGGAGTGGCCAGGGAAGCGGTGGACAACCTGGTGCTGGCCGCCGGAGACCGCCAGACGCTGGACACCTTCATACCGCCCTTCGCCGTGGAGGGCTCGGGGAGGGCATACCTGGCGCTGACCTCCAGCTTTCTCACCCAGACCATGGAGGGACTGGAGGAGCTTATCCAGATGCCCTTCGGCTGCGGCGAGCAGAACATGATGATGTTCGCCCCCGACGTGTATATCACCCGCTACCTGGAAGAGAGCGGACAGCTCAAGCCGGAGATCATGGCCAAGGCGGAGAAGCTGATGATCACGGGCTACCAGCGGCAGCTCACCTACCGCCGCAGCGACGGCAGCTTCTCGGCCTTCGGACAGAGCGACCAGGAGGGGAGCCTGTGGCTCACCGCCTTCGTCCTCAAGGCTTTCTCCGAAGGCCAGGATATCATCTACATCGACGAGAGCGTGCTGGACGCCGCCAGGGACTGGATCACGGCGCACCAGAACAGCGACGGCTCCTTCGACCCGGTGGGATTCATCCATCACCAGGAGATGCTGGGCGGCCTCAAGGGGAAGGACGCCCTTACCGCCTTCGCCGCCATCGCCCTGATGGAAGCGGGGGAGACGACGTCCTCTGCCGACGCCATCGATTACCTGGAAGGCCAACTGGGCGGCATGGACGACCCCTACACCTTGGCCATCACCGCCTATGCCCTGGAGCTGGGCAACAGCGCCAAGCGGGACGACGCCTACCGGATGCTGATGGAGCTGGCCCAGGAGGATGAGGACGGGCTGCACTGGGGCGGCGGGGACGACGTCGTGCCGACAGGCATCCTGCCCGGGGAGGAGAGGATGGGCTACGTCCCCAACGGCAGCGCCGCCATCGAGAACACCGCCTATGCCACCCTGGCCCTGATTCACCACGGCGACGCCTTCAATGCCTCCAGGGCGGCCAAGTGGCTGGTGTCCAGGCGGAACGCCTACGGCGGCTTCGGCTCCACCCAGGACACCGTGGTGGCCCTCCAGGCGCTGGTGGAGTACTCCTCGGGCGCCAGGGCCGACGTTGACCTGAAGATAACAGTGAGCATGGACAGCGACGAGAAGAAGCTCACAATCAGCGAGGAGAACTTCGACGTCCTCCAGGTAGTTGAACTGCCGGTGAACACGGAGTTCACCGTCGAGGCTGAAGGGAAGGGCGAGGCCATCGCCCAGGTGGTGAGGCGCTTCAACCTGCCCGACGCCGAGCAGGGAGAGGAGGACATCCTCCGGGTGACCGTTGACTACGACACCACCGAGGTGGAGGTGGACGACCTTATCACCGTGTCGGCAGAGCTCACCTTCAATCCGCCGATGCCGATAGAGGCCGGGATGCTGGTCCTGGATATCTCGGTGCCCACGGGCTTTGCCCCGGTGTCGGAGACGATCGCAGTCGCGGTAGACAAGGACGAGAGACTGAAGCGCTACGAGGTTGCCGGCAGGAAGGTCATCTTCTACATCGAGAACATGCTCGCCGGGGACCGCATATCGCTGAGCTTCAAGGCGCAGGCCCTGTACCCGGTCAAGGCCAAGGGCGTCACTTCGCAGGCCTACTCGTACTACAAGCCGGAGATACGGGGCGAGAGCCTGGGCCAGGCCGTCACCGTGGCGTGACGCCCGGCTGCTTTCCCCAGTTCGCGCCCGGCTAGACCTCTATGGCGCCTTCCATCTCCTCGAAGGCGATGCTCTTCCTCAAACGCCGCCCGCTGCGGAGGCCTTCCTCGAACGCCAGGAGGTTCGGCTCGAGCAGCTCGGCGGAGAACCCCTCCCTCACCGCCCGCCTGAGATGAGCAACCGACACCCAAGGGCAGAAGGATACCAGCACCCCAAGGGCTACTACGTTGGCAAACCTCTGGTCCCCGAACCCCGCCACCGCCTTACGCTGCAGCGGCGTCCTTACCACCCTGCCCCAGAGCACTTTTTTCACCAGGTCGGAGTCAACTATGACAAGGCCGTCGGGCTTCATGTCGCGGAGGTTCTCGTCACAGGCCGTCTGGCTCAGGGCCACCAGCATGTCCAGCGCCACAGCTCTGGGGTAGTCTATCTCAGCATCGCTGAACATCACCTCCGATACCGAGTTCCCTCCCCTGGTCTCGGGGCCGTAGTTCTGGGAATGGACAACATGATGTCCCTCCGACATCCCCGCCCGGGCCAGGATGAGTCCGGCCGCCACGATGCCCTGTCCCCCCGAGCCGGCAAACCTTATCTCATAGCGCATAGCTCCCTACCCCGGCTGCCTCGATATCTTCTCGTGCTCCAGGTGAAACGTGGGCTTGTCCCTGTCCACCAGCACTCCGGTGACGATCTTGTCTCTCAGCTGCTCCTCCGAGAGCTGTCCGGCCTTGGCCAGCGGTATGGCATTGTCCTTCTGCCACTTCATCATCTCGACGGCAGAAGCCATATGGGTGAACTTCCCGAAGTGGGTTACACAGGGCGCCATGACCTCGACCACCGAGAAGCCCTGCTTGTGCAGGGCCTGGCTGATAATACGGTCGAGAAGCCGAGTGTGGTACACCGTTGAGCGCGCCACGAACGCCGCCCCTGCGGCTTCGACCAGCTTGGATATGTCGAAGGGGCTCTCCAGGTGGCCGAAGGGCGAGGAGCTCGTCTTTACCCCCAGGGGGGTGGTGGGAGATGCCTGCCCGCCGGTCATTCCGTATATCTGGTTGTTGACGATTATCGCCGTGATGTCGATGTTCCTTCTGGCGGCATGGATGAGGTGGTTCCCGCCAATGGAGGCGGCATCCCCATCCCCCATCACCACTATCACCTTGAGGGACGGTTTGGCCAGTTTGATGCCGGTGGCGAAGGTCACCGCCCTTCCGTGGGTGGTGTGCAGCGTGTTGAAGTCAAGGTAGGTGGGGAGTCTCCCCGAACATCCTATGCCCGATATCAGCACTATCTCATCCTTGCTGTAGCCGTTGCGGTCGATGGCCCTGACCAGGGCACCGAGGAGGATGCCTATCCCGCAGCCCGGGCACCAGACGTGGGGAAAGCGCTTCGAGGAGCGCAGATAGCGGTGAATGATGTGGGGGCTCCCCTTTACCGGCACATCTCCTCCAGCCGGGCCAGAATCTCTACGGGGGTAATCATCCGGCCGTCCACCTTGTTCAGAGTCGCCACCTGGCACTCGCCCTGGTTCACCCTCTTCACCTCGCGGGAAAGCTGCCCCATGTTCATCTCCGGCACCAGCACCTTGTCCGACGCGCTCAGGAACCTCATCACCGTCCGGCGCATGAAGGGCCACAATACCTTGAGCTTCAGGAGTCCCACCGGCAGCCCCCTCTCCCGTGCCACCCTCACGGCGCGCAGCGCCGACCTGGCCACCGACCCATAGGCGATCACCGTGACGCGGGCGTCCTCTTCGAAATACGAGTCGAACCACTGCAGCAGATGGAAGTCCTTGGAGACCTTATTGAACAGGCGCAACATCAGCTCTCCCGTCTCGTCGCTGCGGGTGGTGGGATAGCCGTGGATGTCGTGAGCCAGCCCGGTGACGTGGTAGCGGTAGCCTTCGCCAAAAGCCGGCATCGGAGGGACGCCGCTGCCGGGGTCGCGGTACGGGGCGTACCACTCCGGAGGAACGGTGGGCTTCGGCCTGTCCTCCAGTTCGACCTCATCGTCATGGGGAAGGGCGACGCTCTCCCTGGTATGCGATACCGTCTCGTCGGCCAGCACGATGACGGGGATGCGGTAGCGCTCCGAGAGGTTGAAGCCCTTGACGGTCAGATCGAAGAACTCGTATGCCGACGAGGGAGCGAGCACGATGATGGGATGGTCGCCGTGTGCTCCCCAGCGCGCCTGCATCACATCCCCCTGGGCCGGGAGGGTCGGCAGGCCGGTGCTGGGGCCACCCCGCATGACGTTAACTATCACGCAGGGGACCTCGGCCATGGCGGCAAAGCTTATGTGCTCCTGCATCAGGGAGAAGCCGGGGCCGCTGGTAGCGGTCATCGCCTTGAGCCCCCCCAGCGAAGCCCCGATGACTGCTCCCAGGCTGGCGATCTCGTCTTCCATCTGGATGAACACCCCTCCCGCTTCCGGGAGCCGCCGGGACATCAACTCCATGATCTCGGTGGCGGGCGTTATGGGATAGCCGGCATAGAAGCGGCAGCCGGCGGCAATAGCCCCTCGCACGCAGGCCTCGCTTCCCTGGAGGAGCAACCGCTCATTCCTCTGGCGTCTTCTCATCCCTGTCCACCACTATGGCGAAATCGGGACAGCGTATCTCGCACCAGCCACAGCCAGTGCACTGGTCAGGTTTGGACACGAAGGGATAGCCGTCAGGACCAGTGTCGAGAACCTCAGGAGGGCAGAACGCAACGCAGATACCGCACTTCTTGCACCACCCCTTGTATATCTGGACCCGGTTCTTCATTCCCAGGAGCGCGGCGTCAACTGATACACCAATGGTAGCACCCCGGCGGGGAGGAGTCCACCGCGGCCCGGATGAAGAGGCCCGCAGGGTTGCATACGGCGGCGCTCTGAGCTACCATAGCCGCCGGGATTGCCTCATACAGGAGCAGTGTGACTATGAGCGACTACGCGTTCAAGCAAGTGGACTTCGAGCATCCTTCCTCCCTGTTCGTCCTGGAAGACGTGCTCAAGGGGCTTCTGGGAGGCCCGTTGCTGTACGGTCCCTATATGAAGACCTTCGGGCTGAAGGGAGACGAGCGGGTGCTCGACTTCGGTTGCGGAGGCGGAGCCGGCTCAGCGTGCCTGGCCAAGCTCCTCAGCAGGAACGGGCACCTGACCTGCGTCGACGTGTCGGCCTACTGGATCGAAAAGGCCAGGAAGAGGCTGAAGAAGTACCCCAACGCGGAGTGCAGGGCGGGAGACATACGGGAACTGGACATAGCCGATTCCTCCTTCGACCTCGTCTCCGCATTTCACGTGATACACGACATAGCTCCGGCAGAGAGGCAGGGCACCGTGGACGCGTTGTCCCGAAAGCTGAAGCCGGGCGGCAGGCTGTTCATCAGGGAACCCATCAAGACCTCCCACGGCATGCCTGTGGACGAGATACGGGCTCTCATGTCCAGCGCAGGCTTGAAGGAGACAGAGCACAGGCAGACCAAGTCGGAGTACTCCGGGAGGTTTGAGAAGACGCCCCCGGGAGCATAGGATACGCTGAATGTACCGCTTCTATGCCGTCACGCCCGGTAGCTATTGACCATGTCAGCTTCCGGTGCTAGGATGCAAACAGCAACGCCAGTCTGTGGGAGCGGTGAGAGTGTTCGAAAGGGGCTCTGTGGCTCAGCGGCCAGCAAGCCGCCATAGGCCTGTTTCGCTTGCCCTATCGGTTCTCCTCGTCCTGTTCGTATCGTGCACCGGCGCTCCCGCGGAGGAGGCTCCGTCGGGCCCAGCAGAGCTCCCGCCCGCACCGTCGGAGCCCGAGGAGGGAGTTTACCTCTACCCCACCCGCTTTGAGGCCAGTCCGGGTGACGACCTGGCCGTCCAGATCAAGGTGAAGCCAGCCGGCCAGGGAGTCAGTGGCTGCGAGGTGGTGATAGGCTACGACCCACCGGTGATGGAGTCCCTTGGGGTCGAGGCGGGGGATTTTCTTGGCGCCGCACCGGTCATCGGGCTGGAGAAGATAGACAGCCAGTCCGGCACCATTGCCCTGGCGATGGCCAGAGGCGGCGAGACCGCAGTCCCCAGCCCAGCCGGCACGCTGGCCACGGCGATATTCAGGGTCGTAGACTCAGCCGCCGCCGGCCAGTACTATCTGCGCCTCACCTGGGCCAGCCTGTCTGACCAGGACTTTCTGGATATCATCGGCTTCCCCACTCAGGGTGCCGAAGTCTGGATAGCCTCTTGAGCATCGGGACTCGGGAGCAATCGCTCTGGGACAGGCTGCAATCAGCCGTCCGGTGAGAAGTGGAGCTCAACAACATGTCCACCCGCAAAAAGAAAGAGAGGCAACCTGTCTCTTCCCAGCAGCGGCCTGACTGCCACGGCTCCACGTCGATCGAGGAGAGGATACTGGAGCTGGCGGAGCATAGCGACCCGGAGGCCGCCGGTCATACCCGCCTCGCCTTCAGCCGCCAAGACAGGCAGGCCAGAGAGACAGTGAGCCAGTTCATGAAGGACGCCGGCCTCACAGTGAGAATTGACCCCGCAGCCAACATTATCGGGAGGAGGGACGGGGCCCGGCCGGATGCCCCCGTCATCATGGCCGGCTCCCACATAGACACCGTCAAGGAGGGTGGCAGGTTCGATGGCGTCGCTGGGGTCATCGCCGCCATCGCGGCGGTGAGGAGCCTGCGAGAGCGGCAACTGACGACGCAGCATCCCCTCGAAGTGGTGGTGTTCACTTCGGAGGAGCCCAACGAGTTCGGCGTCTCCACAGTCGGCAGCCGGGCCATGGCCGGCACCCTGGAGGCGAAGCTGCTGCCTGCGCTGCGGAACAAAGACGGCCTTACACTGGCTGAGGCGGTGAATTCCGTCGGCGGCGATGCCCGGAGCATCGCCCGGGCAGCCCGGCGGCACGGCGAGATTCTGGCCTACCTGGAGTTGCATATCGAGCAGGGTCCGGTCCTGGACGGCATGGGCATACCCATCGGAGTGGTAACCGGAATAGCCGGCTTCGCCCGGGGGCAGGTCACCGTAACGGGCCGCGCTGACCACGCCGGCACCACGCCGATGGACACGCGCAGGGATGCCCTGACGGCCTCTGCGGAGCTTATCCTGGCCCTGGAGAGAATCGCCAGCAGGAAGAGCCAGCGCGGCACCGTGGCCACGGTAGGCGTGCTGCACAACTCCCCCAATGCGGCCAACGTGGTGCCGGGCAGGGTTGCCCTGGTCACCGACATCCGGAGCACCCAACTCAAGCTGATAGAACGCGCCGAGCGCGCCTTCCAGCAAGAACTGCACCGAATAGCCGCGGCGAGGGCAGTGGACATCGCCTTCGACCCCTTGAACCGCAGCCTCCCGGTGGCCATGGACGGCTGGGTTATGGGACTGCTAGAGGAGAGCTGCCGAGCCTGCGGGACGCCGTACCACCTGATGCCCAGTGGGGCCGGCCACGATGCCAGTCACCTATCCGGCATAGCCAGGGCCGGCATGGTCTTCGTCCCCTCCCACCTGGGACGGAGCCACTGTCCCGAGGAGTGGACCGACTTCGAGCACATCGCGCTGGGCGCGCAGGTTCTGGAAGCCACCATACTTAAGATAGACGAGAGAGCAAAGGAGGTTCACGGGAATGGCTGAGACACGTGCCGACATGGTCATTCAGGGCGACTTGGTCCTTGGAGACAGGATCATAAGGAAGGGGCTGCTGACCATCAGCCGAGGGAAGGTGTTGGGAGTCAAATCCGGCGGCAGGCTCCCGGCCGCCAGTCAAGTGATAGACGCCAGCGGCTCCCTGGTGATGCCGGGCTTCGTTGACGCCCACGTGCACACGTTTAGCCCCCCGGGGCAGTGCTTCACCGAGGCAACCAGCGCGGCTGCTGCTGGGGGGGTCACCACCATCATCGACCATCCTTTCGACCAGCCCAGCGGGGTGGCCACGGCCGCCGACATGCGAAAGAAGATCGAGAGGATAGGCCACGAGGCCCTGGTGGACGTGGCCCTGCTGGGCACGGTCAAGGCGGACAACCTGGAGGAGATCATGCCTCTGGTCAAGGTCGGGGTATGTGGGTTCAAGATGAGTCTGTTCCATACCGACCCGGTGCGGTTTCCCCGCATGCCCGACAGCCACCTGCTGCAGGCCTTCGCCATGATCGCCCGGACGGGACTGGATGCCGGGGTCCACGCTGAAAACGACGAGATTGTTCAATACCTGGTCAAACGCTATCGCGATGAGGACAGGACCTATCCCCGGGCTCACTGCGAGAGCAGGCCCCCGGTAGCCGAAGTGGAGGCGGTGCTGAGAGCTTTGGAGCTGGCCTACGCCACGGGAGTCCATCTGCATATCCATCACGTCAGCCTGGCCCGGTGCTTCGACTTCATTCAGCTATACCGTGAGCAGGGAGTCAACGTCACGGCCGAGACCTGCCCGCACTATCTGCTCCTGTCGGAGGAGGATATGGACCGGCTCAAGGGATTCGGGAAGATCAACCCGCCACTGAGGGAGAAGGGAGAGCCGGCGCTGCTATGGCAGTATCTCAAGGAAGGGTACATAGACATCGTCACTTCCGACGACGCCGCCTGGCCCGTCAGCACCAAGAACAAGCCATCCATTTTCGACAACGTATCCGGGGCACCCGGCGTCCAGACGCTTGCCCCGCTCTTGTACAGCGAAGGGGTTGCCCGGGGCAGGATCTCGATCCACGACCTCCGCCGGCTGCTGAGCGAGGGCCCCGCCAAGACCTTCAAGCTGTGGCCGCAGAAGGGCTCGCTGCTCCCGGGCAGCGACGCCGACGTCACCGTAATCGACCCCAAAGGGGAGTGGACGGTGCGGGGCGAGGACATGCTGGAGCCTGCCGGCTGGAGCCCCTATAGCGGGATGAAGCTGAGAGGCAGAGTGGTGACCACAGTTGTCAGGGGCGAGCTGGTGTATCACCAGGGGAAGATTGTCGGCCGGGCCGGACACGGGAGGTTCGTGGCTCCTGCCGCCAGGCGGCGCAGAGGACTGGCCTAGCCGCCGAGCTCCCTGGCCAGGTAGCCCATCAGGGAGCGCGCCAGCACCACCGGTCTCCCGGTGACCTGGCGGACAAGCGCCTTTGCTTCCGATGTGTAGCCGGGGCAAGCCATGGCCACGACGTCTACTTCGCTGTCCCTCAGCTTCTCACAGGCCCTGACAAGCTCATCCTGAGCGCCGTAAGGAGGGGCATATACCACCTCCGCCGCCACCCCCTCGCGGCCCAGCTTCTGCTCAAACTCGGCTATCTGGCCCTCCGTAGGCACTATCACTCCCACGCCGCGACCCGCATCCGCCAGCGCCCTGACCAGGGCGCAGAGAGGTTCCACCGGCCTGACCACCAGCTTTGTCGACTTGAACGGGGGCCACTCCCCGAAGCAGAGTATCAGGACGACGTCTGCCCCCCTTTCCACCAGTGAATCGACGCAGCGCTGCATTCGGGGGACCAACCTGTCGCGCGACAGCATGGCAGTGCTGCCATCCTGGAGCCTGACCACCAAGGGGTACTCCCCGCCCTGTGGTGCCAGTTCCTGGATCTCCGCCGCGCTCAGGCCGTCAAGGGCCCCGCACTCCAGGATCTCGCCCTCTATGCCCCCCAGCCTCCTTATGTCGGGCACCAGGTCGTCCCGCGGGGCCTGCCCGATGGTCGCCATGCCTACAACCGCTCGCTTGTCCAAAGTAACCTGCCGCCTCCTCAGCGTGCCCCGACGGCTCCGGCCCTACCGCCACCTCACCACTGCCTGTCTTCCCATCCCCTCAATCAGCAGGTATGTATCGGGGTTCGCCTGTGCTATGCGAAGCAGGTCCGCAGCATACCACCAATCCTCCTTGCCCCGTCAAGTCGAGTTCCACAGTTCAGGCCCATTGACACCCCACTGTCCCCTGCCTATACTGGTGCTGACCCCAGATGCTCGCCGCGTGCCCCCAGTGAGTGAGAGAGAAGCGTGGTGTGAGGCAGGTGAAGATATGAGAAAGAGGAGTGCCATCGCGTCGCTGCTTGTCCTCGCAGCCCTTGTCGTTTCGACCGTTCTACCGCTTCAGCCCGCCCAAGTGCTGGCTGCCGACGAAGAGGAGGAGGTCCTCGAAGAACTCACCGAGGAAATACTCGAATGCAGCACCTACGAGGAAATCCAACAGGTGCTGGAGCGCTACAGGCAGCGCCTGCAGAGCCAGGCCGACGCGGCAGTCAGCGACAAGGAGATGGTCCGCCTCAACGACCAGCTGAACTGGGTGCTGGAGCACTTCGGACACGCTATGCTCAGCGCGCTGGTGAAGGACCTGGAATGGTTTGACTGTTCAGAGCTACTCTGCTGGAGCAGCTCTCCCATGCTGCGCAAGCTGCGCGAGGATATCTACTTCAAGTACTTCGGCTGCCTTCACACGACGGAGGGATGTGACCTGTGGACCCAGGAGGACCTGGATGACGCTCTGTTCTACTACCGGCACGAGCTGAAGAAATGCTACGAAGAGATGCTCAAGAACTGCGACTGCGATATCGAGGGGCTGGAGGACCTGTGGGGGGACCTGATGCTGAACGATCTCAACCCCCTGGAGTACGACACCCGGGCAGCCCTCGCCGGGAAGATCCAGCATATGCTGAAGGAGTGCTACGAGAAGAGATTCAAGGAGTGCGACTGCGACCTGGACTGCCTCCTGGAGCTGTGGTCCGAGGTGTCAGACAGCGTTCTGGACGGGGAGCAGAGCGAAACGGAAGAGGCCTCTGCCCAGACGGATGAGGCTCCCGACGAGGTGGAAGCGCCAGGTGAACCCGACCAGGAAGCCGACATCGGGGAGACTGCTCATGCTCTGGCGGAGAAGATCCTCAAGAAGTACCAGGAGTGCCTGGAGCAGCAGGTCGCCTCCATGACCAGCATCGGGCAGATGATCGGCCTGCTCTTCGACGGCGAAACGCTGCAGCCGAAAACGGTGTTCTGGAACAGGTATGCGGTGTCCCTGGCGATGCTACAGCGGATCAACCAGATATACGGCCTGGGAATCAACTGGGACGACCCCCTTCTCAAGGAGTGCTGCGACCATCTTCAGTTCCTGAGGCAGCTACTCCTGCTCATCAGGCAATACGAAAAGGAAGGCAGGCTGGAGGAGTTGCCAGACCACCCCATGGTCCGTGATCCCTACACCTACTGCCGCACCATGATGATGCAGGAGTTGACGAAGGACTGCGACCCGGAGAAGTTCTGCCAGGCCGTCGCCTGCACCGAAGTGTACAAGCTCTCTACCCGAGAGGCCATCGCAGGATGCCTCACAAACCCCAGGGAGCAGGCCTTCCTTGAAGCCCTGAACGCCAGGATCGAGGAGTGCTTCGGGTACAGGATTGAGCTGAGCTCCCTGGCCGACTTCTGCACTCACTGGGGTGAGGATGCCTGGCAGAAGTACATCAGGCGCGAGGGCGTTCAGAAGCAGCCCGGTGAGGAGGAGCAGCAGCAGAGCGAGGCCGAGAAGGCCTTCGCCAAGCTGGACAAGATCCTGGACGAAGTGAAACCGCCGCCTGAACCCGACGAGGAACCCGAGACGACATGGGAGGAACGGCTAGAGCGATTCAGGAAGCTGAACGAAGAGTGGAGAAAGGAAGTGGAGAAGGAGAAAGAGGAGCGAGAAGCAGCGGCGGAGGCTGCCGGGACATCTGAGGAAGAGGAGGACCGCGGCGTGCCCATCCCTGAGAAGAAGCCCGTAGACGTCTCGATAATGCTGGCAGGGGAATGGGCCACGGAGGAAGGCGCGGCGATCCCGATAGAGTTCTCCACCTCGATCCCCCGCATTGACATCTCGGCCTTCATCGCCCTCACAGCCAACACGGACGCCACAGTGAGCCTGGCGATTCCGATCAAGCCCGCTGAGGCTTCCGAGGGCGCGGAGGAGCAAGTCATCGTCTCGGTCAAGGGGACCGAGATGACCATCACGCACCAGGGGGCCGAAGCCAGCACAAGCGTGCCGCTGGTGGTCCAGGAAAACGGGCTCTACGTGGAGACGGAGCCGGGCGCATCCCTTTACCCCATCAGCCTCCTGCCGGGAGAGATCGAGAGCGGGCTGGAGCTTCCGCCAGCCCAGATCAGCCTGGAGCCCGGCGACAACGGCAACCCGGTCTACAACGCGTGCCTGGACGAGGGAAAGAAGTTCTTCGCCGTCTTCGTCGTACCCTTCAGGCCGCAGCTCACCAGGCAGGTAGTGGTCGCCCCGTCCTCCGGGGAGGTCCTCCGCGTAGAACAGCCCTGGTGGAGCTTCATGGTCAGCAAGTCAAAGGTCCCCGGAAGCCTCTAGCCTCATCGTTGGCTCGCCAGGCGACTCCCGGCCATGCGCGGGTAGATGAGAGCCACACGGGGCCGGTCATCAAGGATCTGGGTTACAGGCCACCGAAGTAGCGCACGATGTCCACCAGGGCCCCATCCCGGCCGAAGCCGCCCGACTTGACAACGATCCGCATTCCCCCCGCGGCGCCACCCACCAACTCCCCCACAGCAATGCCCGGCTGTAGCTCGTTCAGAACCCTTATGCCAGTAACCTCCAGGGTCCGACACGTCGCCCGGAGAGTATCCGCGCCGCTGAGAACAAGGCCGCCAACCTCCCACCGGCGCAGGACCCTAGCCGCCACCGTCGCCAGGATGTCGGCTGTAGCAAGCCTCAGAGGGGGTACGTACTGAGTCAAGGTGGCGGCAAGCACAGCGCTCGTCCCACGGCCTACGGCATTGCCCGCCTCCCTGGCCAATTGTCCTATCCGCGCCGGCCTTCCCCGCCGGCGCAACAGCTCGATTGGCCTAACAGGGACCACAACGACCTTCGAGCAGGCCTCGACCCGTTTGAGCTGCCTGGCGGTAACCTCATTCCGACTCCCCAGCACGACCAGCGCCGGCGTGAAGCTCTGCACCGGCTCCACAGGCCTTACGCCTGCGCTTCCATATCCCAGGGCGAAGGGCAGCTCCCGGGCCAGTCCAGCCGAGCCGCAGGGCAACCAAGAGCTGTCTCCCGCAGCCAGAGCCTCGGCGATGTACCTGAGGTGAACCTGCTCCACCGCGTCGACCACTACTATCCTCTCTCCCGCTTCCCGTATCCGCTGCGCCAAGTACAACGGGCCTCTCTCCACCTCTTCCACAGGGATGGTCAGCACTGCCTGGAAGCCCCCGTGCCGGCGCAGCAGAGCGGCTATGTCGGACTCGGTCGAAGGAGTGAGGGGATGGGAGGCGAAGTACGTCCGGTTCACCGGTATGCCGTCAACCAGGAGCTTCCCCTGAAGCAGGGTGCGCCCGTTATCGGGAAACGCCGGGCACACCACGGCCTTCTCCGAATGCAGCGTATCCATCAGCGCCCTCAGACCGCTGCCAATGTTCCCCCGAAGTACGGAACTGATCTTGCAGTAGAGATACCGCCCGGCAAGTCCCAAGGCTGCTTCCCTCGTCTTACGGTAGTCTACATCAGGGTCGTCGGTTGCGCTGTCGGTGCTGACCGCCACCACCGAGTGTTCCCCCAGGGCTCTCCCTGCAACGGGGACGAAGGTGTCCAGCCCAGCCCTGGCAAAGCAGGCCCCAGTGTCCATGGCCGCCACCAGGTCATGGGCGACCACTGCGAACCGTCCAGTACGCACTTCCCGCTCAGCCATCCCGCAATCCTAGCCAGCAAACGCTACGCTGTCAATCCCGGTCGCAGCAGGACGGATTCCACCCGGCTGTGCTACCATTGGCACTCCAGCCCCCGCATTGAAGGATAGGCCATGACTGAGTCCATCGACGAGCTGAGGCGGATCTGTCTCGAGGGCAAGTACGATGAATCCCACAGGCAGCCCTGGGCCTCAAAACACATCAACAGAAGGATCTCGGTCTACGTCACCAGGTTGTTCCTTGCCCTGGGCGTCTC
>Ga0209635_10001103_pt1 | contig 19814 bp, 14 predicted proteins | sample DeeMarSWOR230_32_FD_187463 | JGI IMG/M metagenome (GOLD analysis project Ga0209635, IMG submission 187463) | Marine sediment microbial communities from White Oak River estuary, North Carolina - WOR-2-30_32 (SPAdes) (version 2) | ecosystem: Environmental > Aquatic > Marine > Intertidal zone >...
TAGAACTTCGATGAGTCCGGCAGGAAGAAGTCATCACCAGATGAATTGATGATAAACTTTGGCATCGTGTACCGGGCCCGGTACGAGTACGGATCCGTAACGGCCATCAGGGCCTCCAACTCTGGCGTAGAAAACCAATCCATGATGCCCATGTCCTCGTAGTCGTGCACTGCCGCAGCCCAGAAGCCGTAGGCTGCCCAGTGGTGGCTCATGGATCGCTCCACGTTGAGCACGTCGATCACCATCGGGGCAATGGCTACGACGCGGCTGTCAACTGCAGCCGTTGTCCAAGTAGTCCAGCCTCGCTTCGATGCTCCTGCCACCACAAACCGGTCAACCGTCAAGGAACCACCAGCGGCAGAAGCACAAAACTCCTCGACAGTGTCCATGGCCCGGACCGCTGCTTTTGTCATCGGCAGGCGTGTCACCCAGACTTCCTCACCACTCGTCAAGAACTTGTCCCAACAATATGCAATCAAGGCGTCCTCCCAGCGTGGAACGTCACCGGTAAACCTCAACGGCTGGTTCGGCACCATCCGCAGCTCTGCAACTACCGTCTTCGTCATTTTCGCGAGCATCGCCAAGTTAGAGTTCACCGACGTCGGTACCCGCTCACCATTGCTGCCGCCACCAATCCACAGGAACGCCGTCGTGCTGCTGACCGTATTGGGTATGATCACCGTGACCCAGTGGCGCCATCGTGGCCGGTCCACTTCCGCCGATGTCAACCACGTTTGAGACGTCATGTCTAATACATATGCCGTGTACGTGCCGTTCCGGTCACCGATCTGGTTAACTTGGCTCCAAGTGTAGCTGGCATCCGGAGCGGCCACGTATGAATCCAGAGCCGTCAATCTGTGCGGCGTGTTCAGGTCAAAGTGAACGTAACCTTTATTGTGAGCGGGAACCAAACCATCCGCGCAGGCGACCCAGAACTCTCCTGACGTCGTATCATAAACCACGCTCATCAGAGTACTGCTCACCCCAACGGCCCGTCCTATTTCAATCGCTTTATTTGAGTCAATAGCCCCGTACCGAGCCGCGATTGCGTTGTAGAGTATCTCGTTGCCGCCCCCGTTAGCACCACTCCAGTACACCACGTCGGCAAACGAGGTGTGGAAAGGTGAGGGATTGATACAGGGATGAGGATCAACCGACTGTCCGTCAGCATAGATATCGCAGCGGGTGTTGCTGGTCATGAGTAGCCTGCCCGTCAACGGGTCCGCACCGGGACCAGCGTCGTCTGGGCCGCTGATGCCGTAATGATACTGGTTCGTTCTCGTAGCGGCCTCGATTCTGGAGAGTGCTTGCGCCAATGTCTTGTCATAATAAAGGATGTCACGCAGCAAGAATGGGAAGGGAATCCCGTTCAGTGTTTCTGAGTCGCAGAAGTGTCCCATGATCTCACTTTGCGCGATGCCGTTCTCACTGATCCCGCCGACTGCTGCGCCAATCAATCCCGCAAACCCGATGACGGCGTGCACATAGCCATCCTCCGGCTCAAAGATGGCCACCACAGGATAATCCTGAATCCCGGTGTCCATGCTCCAGTCCAAGTTTCGCAACTGATACAGATGTCCATCCGCCGTTGCGTTGCCCCACGCCGCAAACAGCGAACAGTAGAATTCAGACATGTCCGGAAGAAGCTGCATTTTTTGCAGCTCTTCGAACGTCACTTCGGGGCGTCCAGCATCCTCGCATCCGTCGGCGATCCCGTGCAGCTCAGCATCATAGGCCACCGTGTCGAAGTGTGTGGGCTTCCACATGGCCGCGACGGCGTTGTTGTACTGTTGCTGTGTGAAAGGAACTGCAGCCGAAAGGCTCGCCCAACATCCCGTGATCTCATCCGCCAACAGCCGCCCATACCAATACCCCATCTGGTACCGCGTGCCCCCGACCTTTACAAGCGTAATCTTGTCCGCACCTGATCCAACGGTCTCGCGGGTGCCGTACCCACCCGCTCGCGCTTCGGCCCAGCCGAACACTGCTGCCAGTACTATTGGCAGAAGTGCAGGCATCTTTGATGCACAGTTGATAGCCCTTACTGTTCTCTGTATTTCCATTCAAACACCCAAAGATATCATTTATACCGATATGTTCCTCCGGGAAACAATTATGAATTTATCGCATCTACGCATTTTGCGTCGTTCTTTCTTGAAAAATAGTGTATTTGATTGAGACACGTTTGTCAAGAAGAGAAAAGTCCGATTTGAAGGAGGAGTCTTTGGGTTTGAGAAGCAGGTACCCAAGAGGACTGTAAGCTTCCATGCTAACAGCCATTTCTCGGCGCCATATCATAAAGACCCATATTGTCCATTGTGGTAAATACGCATTTCGAGAAAAGAACCCGTTCGTTAGCAGTGGAAATAGGAGGTAAAAAAGAGGACTTATGCTAAATGTGGACGTTAGTATTGTAGCCATTCTGGCGAGTCGGAGCCAACGCTAAAGTGCTGTGGAAGTCGCTTAAAGGTGCGACCTCTTAGAATTAGAATAGGTCCTTACAGTACGCCCGCCGGATGCGTCAAGGTCCAATCGTCCATTCTGCGACCCCAGAACCTCTCTGAGCATTGTGAAGTCGAAAGGCTGTTCAGATAAGCCATGAAGTGTGGCTGAGAGGTCGCAACGTGGATGCCTCAAAGAAAATTTTTCGTGGCAACAGGGATTATAGTGTTTGACTTTGAGCTGTTCATAGGTGTCCCATTCATTTCCATTTCGTACGTCAGCGTCGCTTTGTCCTCGAAGGTGGCTGAAACTGAGACCAGGGCTGTGTATAGAGCCCACGCTTCAGGAGTCAAAACAAAAGACCACTGGGATTAGTAGGGCCGTTTTTTCAGCCAGAAATGAGGATCGTGCTTGCCCAGAAAACATGTGCGATTGGTGAGAGAGCATCAGTATCTTATGATAGGGCTCGGTTTTTCTCGACTATTGCCCTTATGTCCGAGATTGCAGGTATGTCGGGGACGATAGCTGTATTTGAAAGCCCCCTTGTTATCAAAAAAGCTGTGTCCTGTGTGTGTTTGCCGTCGAAGATACCTTTATCGGAGAGCTTTTCGGCTTTGATATTTGCCCTTAGGTTAAAACCTTCGGCACCGACCAAAACAATATCTGGGGCATTTTCAATATATGGACCCGTGTAAAGCTGCTCTTTTCTGTAAATATCTCTTATAACCCTTCTGCCGTTTATTCTAAGTGAGCTAAAGAGCTTTTCGAGCTGGTTCAAAATCTCCCTTCCTTCGGCCTGGTCAACAGTTCCACAGGGATACATGCCCTTTTGGTTCAGATAAATTCTCGCAGGGTCGAGAGCAAAGGCCTTTGTCCTGTGATCTATATTGTCTAAAGCAATATTCTGGGTATCTTTGAGCTGCAAAAATCCTTCCTGCATAAGAAGATAGTTGATATAGACGTCGTGATCGAGCCTCTCGAAGCCGTGGTCAGAGTGGATAATCAGTAAATCCTCATCGCTGATTTTACCGGCGACTTCGCCGATGGTCCTGTCGATTTTTCCAAAATGTTCGAGGAAAATGTTGTGATATTTATGACCTGCGTCTTCATAGGCGTTCCACAAAAAATGCATCAGCCGGTCTGTCGCGGTAAATACGAGCATAAAGGTCTGCCAGTTGCTGCTGTCCCAGAGATACCGGTAGGCCTGAATTCTCGCATTAAGGGTCTTATCCAAATCCTCCAGAAACAGTTCCATCGAACTGTGCGCTTTTTGCGAGTCGACGTCCAGGCGGTAGTCCAAGCGCTTCAGATAGGGGACGAGGGACTTGGGGTGGACACTTTTTTCGAATTCTATCGAGACAAAACCGGATATCAGCACGCCATTCATTTGGCTGACGGGATAAGTGGATGGCACGTTAATAATAACAGACTGTCCTTCCCACTGGTCCCAAAACGGTGGCGCTTTGAGGTCGTCAAAATTTGGGAACCTCATTTTGTAGGAACCGGGAAACAAATCCGTAAAGCCAAAGATCCCATGCTGGCCAGGGTTCTTGCCGGTGATTACTGAGGACCACGCTACGGAGGATATCTCGGGGACAGATGAGCGCATTATTCTGAATGTTCCCTGGGAAATCAACTCAGCGGTATGGGGCATGACGCCGCTCTCGGCAAAATCCTGAATCATGCCAAAGGGCACGCCGTCCAGGCCTATTATTACGGTCTTGGGATTCTTCGTCACGGCCTCATCTCATCGCAGTAATTATTCCACCGGCGCATATGTTCTCATCCCGGACGAGGACGAAACGCCCCAATTCCTGCACATCGTTGAAGTTCTTGACGACTACAGGTTTCTTGGTTCTTATGGTGACTTCTGCAACCTCGAGGTTCTTCACTACGTCCGTGTCCTGCTCGAGAACTTGAAGCGTTGAGGAGTTGATCCTTTTATTAATACTCTCTATGCTGCAGCTTACCTCCTGAGTCGCACATCTTATGGTCAGCTTCTGGTTCTTAGTAAGGTCCTTCTTGGACATCCAGAAGATATTTGCAGGAATCCTATCGGTTAAGGTGGGTTCTTGGCCCGGCAAACATATGACATTGCCGCGGTCGAGAAAGACCGAATCGACAGTTGTTACGCCGATACATTCGCTGGCAAGGGCTATGTCGGTATCTTTGAGAAACCTCTCAATGGAACTAATGCTTGTGATCTGCCCGCTTGGCAGGACTTTTACTTCGTCACCTTTGTGAATAGCGCCGGACTCCACTCTGCCGACGCTAATCCTCTTGTCCTCTATCTTGTATACATCCTGGATGGGCAGAAGCAACGGTTTGTCTTCGGCAGGCGGCTTGTTGTGCAGACTGTCCAGACTCTCCAGAAACGTCGGACCCGTATACCAACCCATTTTTTCAGACTTGAACGCAATATTGTCACCTCTTATTGCAGAAATGGGGATACAAAGAAGCGGGGCCATGTTTATAGACTTGAGCCATTTCTGCACGTCTTGTTTGACAGCCTCGAAGTGCTCGGCGGAGAAATCGACTAGATCCATTTTGTTCAAGACGACAACCACCTGATTTAGTCCGAGCAGAGACAATATGTATGAATGTCGCTTGGTCTGTTCTTTTACCCCCTCAACAACATCGACGATCAAGACAGCAGCCTCTGCACGGGAAGCTCCTGTAATCATGTTCTTAACAAATTCCACGTGTCCCGGCGCGTCGATTATTGCGTAACACCTCTTGCTGGTCTTGAAGAAGACCTGCGTTGTATCAATAGTGATACCCTGCTTGCGTTCTTCCTCTAAATGGTCCAAGAGGTATGCAAACTCGATCTGTCTGCCTCGGTCGGCCGAAGCTTTTTTCACCTCCTCAATCTTGTCCGGAGCAAGCGAGTCGGTATCGTAAAGTAACCTTCCAATCAGTGTCGATTTTCCGTGGTCGATATGACCCACGATAACAAAACTCAAAGTAGCATCTTGTGTCATAAGCTAAGTCCTGCTCGAGACCAACGTTTTTGTGACGGTAACAGTGCCCAGTACAATCGTGAGTATGGCGATTGCCAGCTTTAACCGTTTTCTGCTTATTATTTTTACGCTTTTAGCAGACAGGGGGACGGAGAAAATGGCTCCAGCGACGATCCATGGAGCCAACTTCCATTCAACAAGGTCTTTCGAGACAAGAATATATGTAATCACACCGACCAAGCAGGTTAAGCCTTCGGCCAGAGAAGTGATTCCGACAGCGCTTTTGCCCTCCACGCCGGACAAGATTTGTCCGCCTGTTACCACAGGCCCGTAGCCTCCGCCGCTCATCCCCTTATTAAACGAAGCGATTACGCCCAAAAAAGCGATCTTCTTCCACGAAAAATGAAACTTCTTATTGAGACAAATAAGGATAACTATCCCCATTGCCAGGACTAAGCAGCCGATATAGAGCTTGAGCCAGAATTTGGGGATATTTACCGCTACAAAAACCGCAGCGACGGTTCCAACTACGCTACAAACCGCCAACAGTAAAGCAACCTTCAGGTGTACTGGAACCGTTTTTTTGAAGCTTTCAATATAACCCAACGGCCTTAGCATATTTGTAATTTTGAATATATCTGCCGTAGTAGGTTTCAAGTCTACGTTTCCTTCTCGGTGATGAAAGAAGCCACCTAAGAGCCCGCAGACCAGTTGCGACAGCAAAACGGCTGGAACAATTTGCATCGGGCTGAAGCCGAAAAGCAACAGTATGGGCGTAAAGGTAGTTCCATAGCCCATGCCAAGGGTTGAATCCATATACTCGCACAAAAAAGTCAGTACGACTATTGCAACAATTATTCCCGGCGACAAATCAAACATACACTTCTACGTTACATATAGCCAAGAGAGCGTAGCTTTTGCATCATATAGTCGTCTTCCTTGTCCTGGGCTCGCCCGCTTCTCTCGGAGATCCTACTGGTCTTCAACTCCTCGATGATCTTGTCTATGGTGTCGGCATCTGAGTCAATAGGCTCACAACAAGTTTCACATCCGATACTGCGGTATCTGCTTGCATTTTTCGCGAAATAGAGCCCGACAACAGGGATATTTTCTCTTTTGACGTACTGCCAGACGTCGATCTCACGCCAGCCCAGTAAGGGATGGACGCGAAGATGCTCTTCTTCAGCAGCCTTGGTCTTGTACTGGTCCCACAACTCTGGCGGCTGATTCTTGTAATCCCATTCAAAATCCTCATCTCGTGGACTAAAGACCCTTTCCTTTGCCCGAATGCCGTGCTCGTCTCTTCTGATTCCAAGATACAGGGCCTTAAACCCATGTTTGGCAATAGCCTGTTTTAGGGCAATGGTCTTTAGCTCATTGCAGCATTGGAACTTTCCTTTATCAGGCCTGATACCTTCGCTGACAGCCTTTTCGTTTTTGGCAACTATTAGCTTCAGATCCCACTCTTTGGCATATTTATCTCGGAAGTCATAAATCTCCTTGAACTTGTATGTGGTGTCGATATGGAGAACCGGAAAGGGTATCCTGCCGAAGAAGGCTTTTCTGATAAGCCAAAGCAGGGTTGTGGAATCCTTTCCGATCGACCAGAGCATTGCTATGTTTCTGAATTGGCTGTAGGCTTCTCTGATTATGAAAATGCTCTGATTTTCCAACTTGTCCAGTTGACTGAGACTAGATTTCATACCACGAGCACTCCAATTAGTCACAATTGCTTGTCAGTCTATTATAACAAAATCTTGGGCGTTTCCTCGTGTGAAACAAGGTTATTTTCGCAAGCTCTTGTTTCTGATATTTACAATTGCTACAATAAATGCAGCGTAAGCAGGTTGAGTAGTCCCTGCTAAGTAATCTGGTTGAGACGCAAATAAACAAGATTAATCACTGATTATCAGACTGCGCGGGCAGTCCCTCGGGTAAGTCAACACAAAAATGGTTGTCAACCAGCGTGACAGAATGCTTAAGTCTTTGGTGCTGGCTGCGTTTATTGTCTTGTTTATTCCAGCTCGAGCACAAGCGTATATAGGTCCGGGTGCAGGCTTTGCGGTGGCCAGTTCACTGCTGGTAATGTTTACTGCAACACTGTCGGCTGCGTTAGCCCTGTTCACTTGGCCGGTACGATATGTGATTCGGGCAATCCGACGGCACCGGGCTTTCGCCCGAAGCAGGGTAAAAAGATTCGTAGTACTGGGACTGGATGGTATGGATCATGCTCTGACGGAAAAATTCCTGGCAGAGAGGAAGCTGCCAAATCTGGCAAAGCTGTGCCAACAGGGGTGCTTCAAACAGCTTGCAACAACTGTTCCTGCTATTTCACCGGTCGCGTGGTCCTCATTTCAGACCGGCTCCAACCCTGGTAAACACAGCATCTTTGACTTTCTCACACGTGATAAGAAAAGCTATCTGCCCAGACTCAGCTCGGTGGATATCAGGGGCGCCCGCCGAAGAATCGGTCTGGGCAAATATCAACTCCCGCTGGGCAAAGCCGACATTCGCCTGCTCCGCAAGGGTAAACCCTTTTGGATGGCTCTGGGTGAGCACGGCATATTCAGCAGTGTCATTCGTGTCCCCGCCACTTTTCCGCCAGAAAAGTTTTATGGAGTGCAATTGTCTGGGATGTGCGTGCCTGATCTTCGCGGCACACAGGGGACGTTTTCCCTCTATACAACTCGCAACGATCGTAACGGTGAACACACTGCCGGCGAAATCTTTGCTGTTACCCGAAACGGAAACACCATAGGAGCTGAGCTTATCGGCCCACAGAACCCATTTCGCAAAGATAATAGCGTTCTGAAATGTCCTTTTGTGGTGACTATTAAAGACAAGAACACCACAAGGCTGACTATCGACGGGGACAGTTACACGCTCACTAAAGATACCTATACCGAATGGATAAAACTTTGCTTCAGAGCTGCCCCCGGCGTAAAGGTGCACGGCATCTGCAAGTTTCTTCTGTTAGACACCACGCCTGAATTCAAGCTGTACGTAACGCCGGTCAACATCGACCCGGAAAAACCGGCTATGCCCATCTCCCACCCCGCCATTTACTCCACCTATCTCGCCAAATCACAAGGACCCTTTGCTACTCTTGGTTTACCTGAAGACAGTTGGGCGCTCAACGAAAAAGTCCTGACGAACGATAGTTTCTTACAGCAATCTATCAGCATAGACGCCGAACGTGAGAAGATGCTTTTTGATTCTCTTGACAAAGTAAAGCGAGGGTTGTGCGTTTGTGTCTTTGACGGCATGGACCGTATCCAGCATACATTTTGGCGAGATATCGACGAGCAGCACCTTGCTCATCAACAGAGCCGACAATCCAACGCAATTGAGGATCTTTATAGGCGTATGGATAATCTTGTTGGCAAAATATTGGACAAATGCAAAGCTAAAGACACCGTGTTGATGATTATCTCCGACCACGGATTCAATACATTTCGATATGGTGTCGATCTGAGCCGTTGGCTCGAAGAAAACGGTTATCTGAAGCTCAAGCAGGATGGGCGCAACAGGAAGAATTTGGCTGGTGTCGACTGGTCCGAAACCCGCGCTTTTGCGCTCGGTCTTGCAGGCATCTTTCTTAACGTCAAAGGCCGTGAAGCGCAGGGAATTGTCGACCCTGCAGATGAGGCTGACCAACTGCGGGAGGAAATTGCTGCCAAGCTGATCAATCTGACCGACCCCGCCAAGCACGACCAGCGAGTGGTTAAGCAAGTTTACAATGCTCTGGAAATCTACCGGGGACCATACAAAGACGAAGCGCCTGATTTGATTGTGGGTTTCAACAGAGGCTATCGCGCATCCTGGGAGACCGTTATTGGCCAGGTAACCAACGAGATCTTCCATGACAACACTAAGGCATGGAGCGGTGACCACTGCGTGGACCACTCACTGGTACCCGGCGTGCTCTTTTGTAACCGTTATATCGAAGCTGAGAAACCGCGGCTGATTGATATTGGTCCAACGGTATTGGATATGTTCGGCGTCGCGGTTCCCAGATATATGGATGGCAGGCCATTAGCGGTGGCTGACGGCGACGGCACAAACAAGCGCACAGTGCAAATGCAATGATATGAGGGAAGTGACGCCGTGACCTCCAACAACAAAATAAAGATCAATCGAAGGGACTTTCTAAAGTGTTCTGCGGCAGCAACTGTAGCCCTGAGCACAGCTTCGGCTGTGGGGCCTGCCTACGCGGCAAAAAAGGGACGGCGTCCAGCGGAGAGAATAATTATCATCGGTTTTGATGGCATGGACCCGCGTCTATGCGAAAAATTGATGAGCAACGGCGTACTGCCAAACTTTGCCAAGCTTAGACGCTTGGGTGGCTACCGCGTGCTTGGCACCAGTATTCCACCTCAAAGCCCAGTGGCCTGGGCAAATTTCATTAACGGGGCCGGGCCCGGCTCTCATGGAATCTTCGATTTCATTCACCGCGACCCTGGCAAGCAGATTGCTCCGTTCTTCTCTATCGCACGGACGGTTCAGGGTGAAGGTTACTGGGAGATAGGAAAGCACAAGCTGCAATTGGATTTTCGGCCTTTCAAGCACAAACTGCCTGGAACAGTACTTCTCCGACAGGGGGTGCCTTTCTGGGATTATCTTGATAGGGCGGGTATCTACTCCACATTCTATGACCTGCCTTCTAACTATCCACCGAGTCCATCGAAACATGGTCACCACCGGTGTCTGTCAGGTCTGGGCACCCCTGACCTGTTGGGAACATATGGAACGTACCAGCACTTTGCAGAGGATGGACCAGTTCACACCAGAGACGAAGCCGGCGGTAAACGGTCGATGCTTTTCTTCGAGAACGAAACCGCTGCTGCGCAGCTCATTGGGCCCCGAAACAACTTTCTAAAGAGCCCGAAACCGGTTACCATTCCCTTTTACGTGCATCGTGACAGAGCAGCCAAAGCAGCCGTTATCGAAATCCAGAAGCACAAAATCCTGCTCAAGGAAGGGCGATGGAGCCGTTGGATTAAATTGGACTTCGAAATGCCTTTGCCTGCGTTCATACCCAACAAACGCCTCAGCGGAATATGTCGTTTTTATCTGCAAGAGATCTCACCGAATTTCAAATTGTACGTAAGCCCCATTAATAGCGATCCATCTAATTCGGCCCTTCAGGTGACCGAGCCACCGGAGTTTATCAAAGAGATTTCGGACAGGCTGGGATTGTTCTACACCACCGGCTTTCAGGAAGACCACAAGGCATTATCAAACGAGATATTTGCCGATGAGGAATATCGCACCCAGGCTGGCATCGTACTGCAAGAGCGCCTCAGGCTGTTGGCATATGCTTTGGAAAACTATGATGACGGGCTGTTGTTCTTTTACTTTTCCAGCACGGACTTGCAGTCACATATGTTCTGGTGGGATTCGGACCTGAAGCATCCGACTCGCTCTGCTGAAGACGCTAAAAAATATTTTCAGCACATCCACAAGCTTTACCAGGAATTGGACTCAGTTGTCGGAGATATTTTGAGACGCTACGATAACAAGGCCACCATTATTGTGATGAGCGATCACGGCTTTGCCAACTTCAAAAGGCAGTTCAACCTCAACACCTGGCTGCGAGAGAACGGCTACCTTTATCCTGCAAATTCTACCTCCATTATGGCAGATGTTGATTGGTCGAGAACACAAGCCTATGGGTTGGGCATAAACGGTCTGTATCTCAATCTCAAAGGACGGGAGCGTGATGGCATCGTAGAACCTGGCGACCGGCGCGAACAGCTCCTCGAAGAATTATCAGCCAGGCTCGAAGCTGTCCGCGACAGCAATGGCAGACGGGTCATTCGTAACGCGCACCGTACAGATAAGGTGTACTCAGGCCCCGCGACAGCACTTGCTCCTGACTTAGTTACCGGCTACTGTCGCGATTACCGGGCCTCCTGGGCCACCTGTCTTGGCGATATGACCAAGGAGATACTGCTGGACAACGAGTCGGCTTGGAGTGCGGACCATTGTGCTGATGCCTCCGAGGTGCCGGGTGTCATCTTTAGCAATCGACCCATCGGTGCCACCAAACCAGCACTGGTGGATATTGCACCATCTGTTCTGACAGAATTTGGACTAAGAATTCCGCCTTCAATGCAAGGCAAGAACGTTTTTGCAACGTGAACCAATACTACAATGCAAGACAATTGACTTGGACTCAAGATAACGTTGTTGAGCTGATAAGGTGATTCGTAACTGTCAAAAGGGCCTATACAGCACCGCAGAATTCGGATGATGACAATTGCGTAAGGGGGCTATAACACATGGCTAAGGTCAAGATTGATTCGGCTCTGTTTGCCAGAGCAAAAAAAGTCGTTGAAGTTGCGGGGTACAGCAGTCTGGAGGAGTTCATTACTCATATTGTCGAAAGAGAAGTTGTCAAATACGAACAGACTGATGTGGATGAGAAAACGGCTGATCAACTTCGAGGATTGGGTTACATCGAGTAATGGATTTTCTTGCTCACATCATAAGCTGGGTAAACGTGCTGACCAACGCCTTCGGGAGATTTTTCTTGGCCCCGATCGCAGTGCTGCCAGGGTGGGTGTCCAATACGATTATCTCGGTGGTAACGGGGGTGTTCTTGCTTGTCATTTTCAAATACACTTCTAACCAGCGGGCTATCGGCAGGGTCAACGATGACATCAAGGCGCACATGCTTGCGATAAAGCTATTCAAGGATAGCATATCAGTGACGTTGCATGCAGAGGCAAGGGTCTTTAAGGGGGCTTTGCTCAAGCTCTTGCACGCAATTGTCCCGATGCTGGTGATGATTTTTCCGGTGTCTCTGCTTTTGGCTCAAATGAGTCTGTGGTATCAGTCCCGACCGCTGTCACCAGGAGAAAAGACAGTAATGACTGTCAAACTCAATGGCAATATCGGAGAACCTTGGCCAACTGTGAGCATTGAGCCGACACCTGCAGCCAAGGTAACAGTCGGCCCGGTGAGGATTTTCAGCAGGCGGGAGATATGTTGGGAGATCGAAGCCCTCAAAAAAGGGCACCACCGTATAGCTCTCCATGTGAACCAGCACCAAATAGAAAAGGAGTTGGTAATTGGAGACGGTTTCATGCGAGTAAGTTCTATGCGGCCCGCTTGGAACTGGGCCAATATCTTGACGCATCCCGCAGAAAAACCTTTAGGTCCCGATTCCATCGTTCAGTCTGTCACTATAGACTGCCCGGATCGCCTGTCATGGACCAGCGGCACCGATTGCTGGCTGATTTACTTCTTCATTGCTGCGATGGTCTTTGCATTAATCTTAAAGCCGTTCTTGCGGGTCAGGATTTGACTGTAGAACCACTTCCTCACTTATCTCGGTCGTGGGCAGCGGTGGCTTCGTAGTACGGTTGTTCGTTCAGATATAGTTCTATGCGACTTCGAATCTCCTTTGCCCGAATAGGCCGGCTGAAAGACAGCCACAGGGCGCAGCAGACGATGCCAACAATTACCAGCAGTATGATGATTTTCGTAAAAGCTCTATGTTTCACCTGACGTCCCTGATTTACAAGCTGCCCTAAATATAGATTCGGCACTTTCTGCGCAAGTCTTGACTGATAAAGGCACTGTTTCCCGTCAGCAGAAATGGCACAGTTTGATGGACTTGGTTAGAGGAGAGTTTCAAGCGGTTTCCTGGGGGGTAGGAAGCCGCTTGAAATCGCCGATTTCAGCTCCATAATTGGGCCTCGTGTCCCAGAAAGGAGTTGAACAGATGGCAAAATCAAAGGACGTTATCACGCAAATCAAGAAGGCCACCCGACGGAAATTCTCCGCTGATGAAAAGATCCGCATCGTCCTCGAAGGCCTGCGAGCTGAGGCATCCATATCCGAGATATGCAGACGAGAAGGTATTGCCTCCAGTGTCTACTACAAATGGTCCAAGGGGTTTCTTGAGGCCGGCAAGAACGGTTTGACCAGAGACACCCTGCGGGATGCCACCAGCGACGAGGTCAAGAAGCTGCGACAGGAGAACGAACAGCTCAAGCAATCGTTGGCTGAGGCTATCCTGGAAACACAGAGGTATAAAAAAAGTTTCGGCCTGTAGCAGACGGAGGTATCAGAGGATGAGCAGAGCCGAGAAAATGAAGTTCATTCGCTTGATTGAAGGGGCGGATATGAGCATTTCTGATGCTTTGGCCAAATACGATGTGCCTCGAAGTACCTACTACCGATGGAAACGAAACCTCAAAACCATGGGCACAAGGGGCCTGGAGGACAACAAGCCTCATCGTGCGAGAACCTGGAATCAGCTACTGCCCCACCAAGTGGACACAACCCTGGAATACGCCACGTTCTATCCAGAGTTGTCGTGCAGGGAGATTGGTCTGTATATCACTGATAACGATGGATTTAGCGTCTCAGAGTCCACTGTGTACCGGCGGCTCAAGGAACGGGGACTCATACGTGAGCCGAAGATCAGGACCTTCCCAGCGTCTGATGAATTCCGCATTAAGACCACCGGCATCAATCAGCTCTGGCAGATGGATGCCACGTACTTGAAGGTGGATCGCTGGGGCTGGTTCTATTTGATAAGTGTACTGGATGACTACAGTCGTAAGATATTGGCTTGGCAGCTCAGAGCGAAGATGGATTCTGGAGCCTTTAGTGATGTGGTGGAGCTTGCTTATGAGTTTACCGGGATGCAGGATGTCCGAGTCGAGAATCGCAGCAGGCTGTTGACTGATAACGGCAAGGCGTTAATAAGTCGGGACTTCGGCCGGTACCTCGAAGCCAAAGGGCTGGGGCACATATTCGCCTCGCCTTATCATCCCCAGACCAACGGCAAGATCGAGCGGTATCATCGCTCAGTGAAGGAGCATGTGCTCTTGCACGTCTGGCAACTGCCGCAGGAGCTTGAAGCTGAGATTGCCCGATTGGTGGAATGGTACAACGCTCGGCGGTATCACGAAGCCATTGGAAACGTGACGCCTGATGTGTACTACGGTCGGCGTGAGAGGATCTTGGTAAAGCGGGCGGACTTGAAGCGAAAAACAGTTCTTGAAAGGAAACAATACAATAGTACAATGACCCCTGGAGCTGAAATCGTCTCCTAATTCAGAGACCTTCTTGTCTCATTCTTGCTGACGACCTACACAAACTCAATCAAAACGATATTGTTGCTTAATCGTCCATTGGCGTATGTCACAGATTTCGCGGTGCCATCAGCCCGGCCTTCGGCGCATGTCAGTACCGCCAAAGACATAACCAGCAAGGCGTAACTCGCAAACTTTGGCAGGAATGCCCGCCAAAGCGGCAATGTCAGCAGTGTCAGGGTCCAGACAAGACCGCAGCCTGCCAATATTCTTGCGAACGCAGAAGAAGCTGCTCCCGCTTCCCGGAAAAGCGCAAATGCCACTGTACTGATGGAAATGCCAGCCACTGCGAGAACTGATTGAGGTTTTGTCGTCATCTTGGCTCAGATAGAAATGTACTGTTCTGTATCAAATGAAGTTCTTTCAGTAAATCTGCACGCTTTGTTCCCTGCTCCGTGGGGTCGGCGGCCTTGTGAAAAACGACCGGGCAGGCACCATTGGGAATCACTCAAGCCCAGAGTCCTTCGCCGTACTCCCAGCCTTTGCGCACCGGCTCCTTGACAAACACGTTCAATTCGGGATGGTTCGTGATCCGGGCGTTTTCGGCATCCCATTCAATGCGCGTATTGAAGCGCTGGGCCAGTACGCCCAACAGGATAATCTCTGTCAATTTGGCCGAATAACTGAAGTTGGATCCCGGTTCAGGCCCGGTTCCCTTGATGGCCCGCAGCCACTCGCGGAAGGGACCACCGGACACGCGCGGGATGGTCTGCGCTGGGGGCGCGGCCTTCCACTGTGCTCGCAGGTCGTCGGGAAGGATGGTCGGCTCTCCGGCGTGGGTACCGCAGCCGAGCATGCCCTTGCTGCCCACTATCCAGCATGCCCTGCCGAGATGGGCTGCGTGCTCTGCCCCGAATTTATCGATGCGACCCACCCTGGTCCAGTCCTGTGGACCGTCAAACCAGTAGAGGGTCACGGGGCCGCGAGAGCCCTTGGCAGGAAAGTGGTATTTCAGACGGCTGCCGGCCGGAATAACGCCCTTGAGCGACGCTTTGCGCTCCAGACATTCCACCACTGTGGGCGGGTCCAGATCAAGGGCCCAGACCGGAGTGTCAAAAGTGTGGCAGCCCCAGTCGCCCAACATGCCCGATCCGAAATCGTAAAAGGCCCGCCATCGGTACGGGAGATAGCCGGTGTAGAACGGACGCAAGGCAGCGGGTCCTACCCACAAGTCCCAGGAGAGCCCCTCGGGCACTGGCGAGGACGGCGGTGGCATGGTCTTGGGATTGGCGAAATGCGGCCCACCCATGTCCGGTCCGCTGTTGCGGGCGTAGACTTCTGTGACCTCTCCAATAACGCCGGCGCGGCAGGCTTCCACGGATTTGCGAATCCCGTGACCGGCATGGCCCTGGTTGCCCATCTGGGTCATGACCTTGTAGCGCTCCTTGGCTTTGACCAGGGTGCGCGTCTGCCAGATATTGTGGGCCAGAGGTTTCTGCGTGTACACATGAATGCCGCGTTCCATGGCAGCCAGAGTGGCCGGGAAATGCGTGTGATCCGGCGTTGAGACCACGACCGCGTCGATCTGCTTGTGCATCTTGTCGAGCATCACACGGTAGTCGTCAAAGAAGGGCTGCGTGGTGCGCCAGTTCTTCATGTTTTCAGCGCAGTGGTTGCGGTCCACATCGCAGAAGGCCACGAGGTTTTCGTCTTTGCAGCCTTGCTGGTAAGGCTGCTGCGCGATCCACCCTCCGGATCCAATAAAAGCCACATTGACTTTCTCGTTGGCGGAGCCACCGGATCGGCCGATGGCAAATCCCGACAAGGCCGTGCTCGCAGCCAGGGCACCGGCGGTTTGGGACAAAAAGCTTCTTCGATTCATCTTCGGATTCGTCATGGTCGTTCTTCTCGTTCTTGTGAGTTAATCTGCTATGCACGCTACCGATCAACGGATAGGCCCGGTCGCAACAGCCGGGACCATGAGTATACTCCCAATAGGTCAAACAGATCAAGGGGCTGGTTAATCGACAAAGGACTGGCAAGTGTTTTGGCAATGCACCGGGGCAAATCAGTACTCGACACACACTTGGCGATAGATAACAATGTCATCACACGAGAATCACGAAAATGAATGAAATGTCTGAGATTAAGAAGAAGTCCGATAGCTTGCATCTATGAATGCTGACAAGAAGCCCATTGAAACTATCGAAAGGGACTATCACTGATGCGACAACATATTGCCTGCCACTTCTGCAGAAGACAACATCTTCCAACTCTTGCAGGGCTGCTATGTGGAGCGGCAGCGATGCTTTTTGTCGTGAGCAGTGCTTCGGCCCAATACGCAGATTGGAAACACTCTGGTTCGATCTACATCCTGACTACGCCCGAGGGCGCGAACCTTCCGGCATCCGCATCGGTGAAGGATTTTCCACTGCTGGTCCGTTTGCACCGCGATCACTTTCCCTTCTACGAGGCCGAAGAGAGAGGCAACGATATCAGGTTCTCGGCCGGAGGCAAGCCATTGTCCTACGAAATCGAGCAGTGGGATAGAAAAGCGGGCATGGCAAGCATCTGGGCGAGAATACCATTGATCAGGGGCAACGACCGCCAGGAGATCAAGATCCATTGGGGTAAAGCCGGCTCTCCAGGTGGTTCGGACGGCAAAGCCGTTTTCAACGCTTCCAATGGATACATTGGCGTGTGGCACCTTGACAGCGAGGTGCGTGATGTGGTGGGGAGATTGGATTCTGAGGATAAGGGGACGACGAAAGCGGAAGGCATAATCGGCTGCGCGCGACACTTTCCCGGCAAGGCAGGTGTGTTCTGCGGCAAGGATATCCAGACGCTTCCATCGGGCGGGGCGTCACACAGCACGCAGGCCTGGTTTCGGCCGGAGACGGCAAACGGGACGATCGTGGCTTGGGGCAACGAGAAGAGAGCCGGGAAGGTGACGATGATCTACCGAAGCCCTCCGCAAATCAGGATGGACTGCTATTTTTCTAATGGCGATGTCAGGGCGGAGATTCCCGATGGGGCAAAGGGCTGGACCCATGCCGTCCACACATGGGAAGACGGGAGGGCCATCCTGTATATCAACGGCGAGAAGCGGGGAGAGGGGAACTCCAGGGACTGGCAGCTTGCTATTGAAAGACCTGCCAGAATGTGGATCGGTGGCTGGTATAACAACTGCAACTACATTGGGGATATTGATGAGGTGCGCATTTCCGGCGTGGCCCGTTCAGCAGACTGGGTGCGTCTGGAATATGAAAACCAAAAGCCGATGCAGACATTGGTGGGTCCGGTCGTGAAAGATGGCGATGAGTTTCGTCTGTCGGTGAGCAGCGTGACGATGAATGAGGGCGAAACCGTGGACCTTGCCGCCAGGGCGGGCGGCGCGCAAAAGGTATACTGGTCAGTTGTTCACGACAATGAAGAATCCGTGATTGCTTCGGACCGGTTTGTCATTTCTTTCTACGCCGGACGGGTAAGCGGGGACCGGAAATTCAAGATCCGCTTTGATGCAGTCTGTGACGACCACGTCAGATCTATTGAGGTGCCTGTTACGGTGAAGGAAATGCTTCCTGAGCCGGAGTTCTCTCTCAAGGCTCCGGCGAATTGGGATGGACGCCAGACTGTTGAGATACAGCCGGAGATCAGGAATCTGGAACAGATGAAGAATGCAGGCGTCGGTGAACTTGATTACCGTTGGGAGGTTTCCGGGCTGGCGACGATAAAGGACGAGAAGCCGGGGAAGCTGGTTCTCAGTCGAAGTCAGAACAGCGGTAAGATGACCGTGAAGCTATCATTGGCAAACGGGGGTGACTCGGTCATGGCCTCGACGGAAGTTACCGTTGAGGAGCCGGAGACGGACGCCTGGGTTCCCTGGGTTCCCGGCGAGAATGAAATGCCGGTAGAGGGGCAGTTTTATGCCCGCGACGATGACGGCCAGGGAACGCTGTACTGTAAGGGGCAGTTGGAGGAAAAGGCCGAGGAGGTGTTTCTGCGAGTATATGCAGACGGAAAGAAATACGTTGAAGAAATCAAGACGCCAGGCAGGGATGGCTCTTACACTTTCGCCATCAAGCTCGAGCCGGTCCTGGTCAAATACCGAATTGAGTTTGGGACCAGGACTGCAGATGTGGAAGCGGTTCTACATCGGGCGGGCGATATCGTATGTGGTGATGCCTACCTGATCGATGGCCAATCCAATGCGCTGGCAACCGATACGCGCGAGGAATCTCCGCGTGTTACGAATCAATGGGTTCGAAGTTATGGACGACCGCGGTTCTTCAAAGAGGGAGAAAGGGAAAACCTCTGGTGCAAGCCGGTATGGAAAGCGGAGAGGGAACACCTGGCGGAATTGGGATGGTGGGGCATGGAATTGGCCAATCGACTGGTGGAGAGCCGGAAGGTCCCAATATTCATCGTCAATGGGGCACGCGGAGGAACCAGGATCGATCAGCACCAGCGTAACGACGAGAACCCGACAGATCTCAATACGATTTACGGGCGGATGCTCTGGCGCGTCAAGCAGGCGCGTCTGACCCATGGGATCCGGGCAATCATCTGGCATCAGGGTGAGAGTGATCAGGGAGCCGCAGGGCCCGACGGTGACTACGGTTGGAAGACCTATCAGCGCTACTTTGTTGAAATGTCGGCGGACTGGAAGCGGGATTTCCCCAACGTCAGCCGATATTACGTCTTCCAGATCTGGCCGAACGCCTGCGCCATGGGCAGCGGCAACGGTGATATGCTGCGGGAAAGGCAGCGATCCCTGCCATATCTGTATTCCAATATGGCCATGCTGTCCACGCTTGGCATCCGGCCGGGCGGATCTTGTCACTACCCGCTTGAAGGGTGGAGTGTTTTTGCCCGGCGCATTCAGCGTTTGTTGGAACGGGATTTCTACGGTCTGGAAGTCAACGGGCCGATCACGTCACCGAATCTCATGCAGGCTTACTATGCGGGTGCTGGCGGAAGTCTGATTGCGTTGGAATTCGACCAGCCCGTGGTTTGGGACGATCTGCTGGCCGGCCAATTCTATTTGGACGACACTGAACGGATGGTTGTCGGCGGGGCGGCAACTGGCAATGTCCTTACTTTAGCGATGAAAGAGCCAACCGCTTCCGAGCGGATTACTTATTTGAAGGAGAAGTCCTGGACGCAGGATAATATCCTCTTCGGCGAGAACGGCATGGCGGCTCTGACATTCTGCAATGTCCCGATCCAGCCCTCGCAGTCGACCCCTTGACAAACGCAACGCCTGAAACGGCCTTCCGCATGTTGAAGACTGGGCGCGGGGGCTGCTGTACACCAGACAATACGAAAGGACATGATCATGAAAAAGACCGCTGGTTTG
>Ga0209635_10001104_pt1 | contig 19813 bp, 14 predicted proteins | sample DeeMarSWOR230_32_FD_187463 | JGI IMG/M metagenome (GOLD analysis project Ga0209635, IMG submission 187463) | Marine sediment microbial communities from White Oak River estuary, North Carolina - WOR-2-30_32 (SPAdes) (version 2) | ecosystem: Environmental > Aquatic > Marine > Intertidal zone >...
CCCGACGAGTGCTGGTACGGCGGCTGCTGTGTCAATCACTGTCCCCTCCCCGGGGCTATATCCTTCAACTGGCCGGTGCAGCAGCGGGCTTACTGGAAAGACAAGGCAACGGGGAAGGTCCTCCGGGATAGCCAGTAATAAAACAGGTACGGACAGGAAAGAACAGGAAACACAGGGCAGCACCTTTTCACGGTTCAGCCCTGATGGGCTGGTTTCTGGGCGGTTGTTTGCCCGGCGTATTCAAGCAGCCAGAGTAATGGTAACGGAGCCGTTAACCTTCTGGTTTCCGTGTCAACCGGCGAATATGTAGAGCGTTATATATTCGAGCTAGTCCAGCTTTCTGATGCTGGGGATAAACACCAGAGACAGGATAGAAAGCACAACTAGGAGCATCGCCAGACTGCCCAGCACCCACTGGACGGGCACTACCTCGGAAAGTACCCCCGCCAGGAAGGTGAAGACACTCATCAAGCCCCATTGCATACTGAAAATGCTCATTACCCTTCCCCGGTATTCGGGTTCAGAATATGCCTGTAGCAAAGTACTGCTAATCGTCATGCGGAATGTTTGCGCGAGGCCGATAAACACCATTGTGCCCATCGTTAACTCCCATATCGTGGAAAATGAAAAAGAAATTAAAGCCATACCGGCTATAAGGCCGCTCCCGAGCAGCATGAGGCCGCGTTTCTTGTTCGGTAAAAAAGTGATAATAATAGAACCGACTAATGCCCCCACACCGGAAATCATCATGAGTTCGCCGCCGCCCTTGGTTCCGACCTTGAGAATATCCTCTGCGAAAATGGGGAGTAGTTGTTGATACGGCTGGGATAGCACGGTAACAGCTAATGAAAAAATCAATACGATCAATATCATTGACTCCCGTAGGATATACCGGAAGCCTTTCTGGATTTCTCCCAGGATATTGGCTTTATCCGGGGCAATGGAACTGGGAACAGAGAGAGGTGAGGTTATCGGTGCGGTACCGTGTATGAAAAGGATGAAGAAAGCTGATAAGACATAACAGCCGGCCATAGTGAAATACACGATATCAAAACCGTAAGTATCTATCAGGTAACTTGCCAGGCGGGGACCGATGACAAACAGGATGTTCATGCCCATGGTGTTTACGGCTACGGCGTTCATCAATTGTTCTCGCGGTACAATCTCGGCTACCAGCGCCTGGAGAGCGGGCATCATCAGACCCATCAGGCAGCCCATAATGAGTACCGCCACCATAATAATCCACCACGAACCCTCTTTGTCAGGACTAACGATGCCGGAAGATAGAAACAGAGCGATGCCGAGAGATACAACCGCCGCGATTAATACGCAGGTAATAACAATTCTTTTTTTCCTGATGCGGTCGGCAATAGCCCCGCCGAAAATGGATACGAATACCATCGGGAAGGCGCTGACCAGAGCCATGGTACCCAGTAGAGTTTTCGAACCGGTAAGATAGTACATCAGGAAGGGACCGGAGAAAATTTGCATGCTTAATGCGGTGAATTGTGCCAGACTACCCGGCAGGTAAAATCGATAATCAGGATTTTTAAGTGAACGCAGTGCCGGGAATCCCGTAATATCCTTACCGACACTACTGCTTTCCGATTGTTTCACAGGCAGCCAAGCTTTTATCTATCTGCTTAATACCTTCCGGTTTGAAGAGCGGGAACTTAACACCTACTGGCGGCTTCTCAAGTTTTGGCTTCTTGTATATGGAAAGAACTGTTGTAATGGCTTCATCATTTACGATTATTTTTCGTCATTTTTTGCAGGAACAGCATACCACATATATATATCACGTGCAATTTTATACGGTTATTCCTCCGGTATAAGGTAAGTAAATTTTATTAATCAAAACTGAGGATAAAAATTCACTGAACGGGAAAAAACATATATCATGACTACGTAACACAAAGTTGTGATGCGATGTTATTTACTTGTCAAATAATGTTAGCACCTTTTAACCTGAGTCCCTCAAGACGATGACTTGCCCCCCGAAAACGATACCGGCTATAATCTGAAAATAGTGCGGAAGTAGAGGCATAATGCTAGACCAAACACGGAATCCGTTTTTCAAGGAGAGACGGGACGGCGGGTATATACGTATTCTTCGCTGAGCATTTTGGTAGCTGAGAGAAGTACTTGAAAGGAGCAAGCCCGATGGATTTCTTTAAATCTACTTTTTACAATAAGTACACGCCACTGACTGCTGAGCAAATTTCGGCAAAGCTCAAACCGACACCGGTAGCCGGGAGCGCTTCCCCGCTCTCTAACGCGTTGTCTGGAAAAACTTTAAAAATCGTACTTGACCAGGGACCAACACTTGAGTACAAATTCGAGTCAAAAGATAGACTCGCACTCTCCGAGGGAGGAGACGCGGCGGTAACAGCGCCGTATGCGGCCAAGGAGCTTGACGGTATCATCCTCTTGGCACACATGATACCGGATACCGTCCGTGGTTACTGTATTGCCTATGATACCGGGACAAACCTGGTGACGGCTTTTGAGCTGTGGTTTTGCGGATTCGAACCGGACAAACGCGAGGTGTGGCGTCATTTCATGTTCGGCTATGTTGATACGGGCGCTCCTCCACCCGAAGAACGCCATGACCTCACCAATCGCATCGAAGGCAAGGGCACTTACTGGAAGAACGATAACGGCGTGGAGATGCTTTACTTCTTCCCATCGGTCGTCTGGTCTTCGTTCGTCGAGTTGAGCGACCCGCTTGGTGGGATTACGATCACCGCGCCGTCCGATTATATCAAGATAAATGACAGGTTCTATATATACTCCCGCGTGGAGCAAGAGTATTCCGGCACGCTGACGCTGGAAGTAATCGACCTGTTTACGGTCAGGCATATCGGTATGCGACTCGGCTTCGACAAGAACGACGCGCTCGACTACATCATGTATTACGGGGAAGGGGAGGTTACCGGTCAATCGACGAACCTGGAGCCGCTTAACGATTACGGCACGGAGATTCCTTATGAAGAACGTCACCGCCAGATGATTAACCCGCAAAACAAAGGCTCGCGACCGGCTTACCGCCCGAGGTTCATGCACAAAGACTACACCAAAGCCGAGGTGGACGAAGTCATCAAGACGAACAGCCGGATTTTTAAAGGGCGGTCCATCATGTCGAGCTTTAATACCATGGAAGTGTCCGACTATATAGTGGGGAAGGAGTTCACGCTCCGTTATGATGACGGCCCTGCCTGGGAGTACGATATCATCGACGCCAGGCATCTGAAATGGCGCGAAGAGGGCGAAAGTACCTGGCATTCCGAGCTTTACGAAGGCTATGAAGCCGCCAAGGATATTATCCTGTTCTCCCATATATGTACGGGAACCGACCCCCTGCGGTGCCTGACGCAGGCTGTCGACTTCTCAAGAGCACTGACAACCTGCGTAGATGCACAGCTCGGTAACGGTCGCAAACCTTGGGAAGTGGGTCATAAAGCCGTTTTCGGCGTTCTGGAGATTGAAGGAGGGCCGACGCCTCCGGCTGTAGAGAGGCACGGCTTCACCACGGAGCTGGTCGGCAAGGCGTTCTCCTGGACGTACGGAGAGAATATGCAGTCGATTCATGTCTACAGCACGCCGGAGTCGTATTCGTGGACAATCATGCTTCCACGCAACGTCGGGGGTTGGATGTGGAGTTCTCCCTGTCTCTATGTCAAGTTACGTGACGATGCGTATCTGATGAGCTGGACGGAGGACGCCTGCAATGGAAATCAGGGTACGTTTATATTGAACCCGTGGATTATGCACGACGACGGCTTCTTCTTCGGTATGGGTGACAGTCCCGACGGGAGCAGCGATCTGCATTTAACGCCGATGGGCGCCTTCGCCCGACCTCTACATGGATTCGATATTATGAAGTACTTTGACAAGAAATAGAAGGATGGGCCCCACTACTAAGATTGACTCAGACTTTATTTGACGGGGAATATTAGTCAAGGGAGGAAGGAGTACGTATGGCAGGTACCAAATACGGGAAGTATATTTTAACAGAGCGCGGCGGCAGTCCGGGCTTTTCCATCACCGGCGTGAAGCCGGTTATCCTGGAAGGCCCGGAGGACTGGGGGGGTATCCAGCACCGGATGAAATGGAAATTCGTGTCCAAGCCCGGTGTTATCATGGACACCCGGCATTCGCATGAGTTCGATGAGTTCCTGGTCTTCCTCTCCTGTAACGCTGCAAATGAACTGGATTTTATGGCTGAGATAGAATTATTACTGGGTGAAGAAGGGGAACCTCATATTATCGTCTCTCCCACTGTTGTGTGTGTTCCGCAAGGCCTGGTGCATGGGCCACTTACTTTTAAAAGTGTCGGTAAACCGGTCTTGTTCAGCTATATTTACCTGGCTCCGGATTACCGGCGGATACCGGCGTCCTGACGCCGGTGTACACGGACCAAGAAACGAACGGCGGAAGGAGAATGAATAATAATGGCTGAAACAACGTACGGCAACTATGTTTTAACCCAGCCAAAGGTAAAAATCCCCGAGAGGAAACCTACCTCGAAGGTGACTTTTGGACTCAGTGAAGAAATGATGGACGGAATCAAGAAATTTAACACGAACTTCAACTTCGTGGCGATACTGGCGCCCCACGTCCTGATGGATCCACCGCATAGACACGACTGTGACGAACTGCTGTTCTTCATCTCGACAGATCCGGAAAATACGACCGACCTGGGCGGCGAGGTGGAAATAGCGCTTGGAGACGAGTGGGAAAAGCACGTCATCACCACGTCAGCAATTATCTGCCTGCCGAGAGGTATGGCTCACTGCCCTGTATACGTAAGGAAGGTGGAGAGGCCGTTCTACTTTGGGCATCTGCTCATGGCGTCTTCGTATGGGTCATCGGCCATGGCCAACGAATAGGATGAGATAACCCGCCGATATGGAGTGTGTCATAAATCGGTTTACTAATACCCCCGGAGCAGGCGTTTTGAAATGATTGAATGAGACTAACAAATATTGATAATAATCTACCGAGTGACTAAAATAGTCGAAAGTACTTAGAGGGAGGGAAATTAATGCCCGAGAAGAAGAAAATATCCATTGCGGATAAGACTCTGGTCAGGACGCTCAGCCTGATGGGGATAACGGGCGGCGGCGCCGAGGGGATGGTCGACGTGAAGGACGGCAGGATTGTCAGGGTCCGGCCGCTGCGCTACGACTGGAAATACACCCGGAAGCAGTTGAATCCCTGGAAGTTCAAGAGGAACGGTAAGACTCTGGAACCATTAATGAAATCACTCCCTCCTCCCTTCAACATCGCCTATAAAAAGCGGGCTTACTCCCCCAACCGCATTAAATACCCCCTGAAAAGGGTTGATTGGGACCCCAACGGCGAAAGGAACCCCCAGAATAGGGGAAAGAGCAAGTACCGGAGGATTTCCTGGGACGAGGCAGCCAGCCTGGTGGCCAGCGAAATAAAAAGGGTCCAGAAAAAATACGGACCACTGGCAATCCTCACCCAGACCGAAGGGCACGGAGAATCCAAAATGATACATCCTTCCCACGGCCCGGCCTCAATTCTATTCCGCAAGATGGGCGGTTATACCCAGCAGATCAGGAATGCGGACAGCTGGGAAGGGTGGTACTGGGGGGCGATGCATGTCTGGGGGACGGGTTATCAGGGCATGATGTCGCCATCCGCTAACGTTGTCAAGGACGTCACTGAAAATACCGAGCTGCTGCTGTGCTGGGGATGGGACCCGGAAACATCGCCGTGGGGATTTTGCGGGCAGTTCCCCAGCCGACTCAGCTATTTCTGGTCGGACATCGGCATCAAGCAAGTGTACATATGCCCCGAGCTCAACTACGGGGCTGCGGTCCACGCCAACAAGTGGATACCGGTGCTGCCCAATACGGATGCCGCCCTGCAACTGGCGATAGCCCACATCTGGATAACCGAGGGGCTCTACGACAGGGATTACGTCACAACGCATACAGTCGGCTTCGAGAAGTTCCGGGACTACGTCCTGGGAAAGGAAGACGGGATTGCCAAGACACCGGACTGGGCTTCCCCGAAGTGCGGCGTACCGGTATGGACCATCAAAGCCTTGGCGCGAGAGTTCGCGAAAAAGGTAACGACAATCGGGCACGGTTACGGCGGTTCCTATATCAGAGGACCCTACTCGCACGAGCCCGCCCGTCTCGAGGTAGTCCTGCTGGCTATGCAGGGACTGGGCAAACCGGGCGTTAACCAGTGCTATCCTTACTGGACAGCCCCGGCGATGCCCAGGGCCGTAAAGCCGAAAAATACGCCATTGGGTACCGTGAGGTCGGATAGAAAAGCCATGTATAACGACCCGGTGCTGCGGTACTTGGCCGCCCACGCCTCCGCCGACCAGAAACAGCACTTCCCGAAAGTCCTCATGCATGACGCCCTGCTGAATCCCCCCATGACGTGGTACGGTACGAGCGCCGCTATGGAGGCGGTAGAAAACCAGTTTGTAAAATACACTTTCCCGGCCCCCAGAGAGGACGGCGGCTCCGAGATACACATGATATGGTCGGATACCCCCTGCCGCCCGACCTGCTGGAACCACGGCAACAAGGTAATGGAAGAGCTGAGAAGCCCCGAGATAGAGTGCATCGTCGTCCAGCACCCATGGCTTGAGAACGACTGCCTGTTCGCCGACATCGTCCTGCCGGCCAATACCCATTTCGAGGTGGACGATATCCAGACGAACACGATGCAAGGCGTACAATTCGAGAACGTGCTGCTCCAGGGGCAGGCTATCAAGCCCATCGGCGAGTCCAAGAGTGATTACGAGATAGTCCTGGAAATCGCTAAGAAGCTGGGCAAGGACGAAGAAATCACCGAGGGACGCTCCACCGAGGACCTGCAAAAATACGTATTCGACGGGCTGGGGCTGGCGGAGTTTATAAGCTGGGAGGAATTCAAAGACAAGCAGTACTATGTTTATCCCACCGCGGAGGACTGGGAAGATGACATCCCTGGTATGAGGCGTTTTTATGAAGACCCGGAAAAGTATCCCGTCGAGACACCATCCGGCAAACTGGAAATCTACTCGGAGAGACTGGCGACGCACTTTCCCGATGACCGGGAAAGACCGCCGATACCCAAATGGATAGAAAAAGGGCCGACCCACGACGAGCGGATCTCGAGTGAAAGGGTCAAGAAATACCCCCTGCTGATGATATCCAATCACGGCCGGTGGAGAGTTCACGCCCAGTGCGACGACATCAGCTGGACCAGAGAAATCGAAACGTGCAAGGTCAAGGGATGGGACGGCTATATGTACGAGCCGCTCTGGCTCAACCCGCGGACGGCGGCCGAAAGGGGCATCAAGCACGGGGACATCGTCAAGATATTTAACGAGAGAGGTACCGTCCTCGGCGGGGCTTACATAACCGAGCGAATGATGCCCGGGGTCGCCTACATGGACCACGGGGCGCGGGTCGACTCGATAGTGCCGGGAGAGCTGGACAGAGGCGGGGCCATCAACCTCATTTCCCCGATAGGGATCTCCTCGAAAAACGCCGCCGGCATGGCGACCAGCGGCTACCTCGTCGAAGTCGAAAAGGTCAGCATGGCGCAGATGGAGGAGTGGAGGGAGAAGTACCCCGAAGCATTCGAACGGGAGTACGACCCGGCTTCCGGGCTGCGTTTTAACGCCTGGGTGGAATAAGACGGGGCGCCGTTTTTACTACCAGACGGTTAATGCTTCTGAAGTGAGTCGCGCGGAGCCCGAACCTTTAACCGGTATAATACTCGGGGGACGTAAGGAAAATTAAAAGAACATGAAGTCATTACTCGGCTCTCGTATTCCTCGGAAACCTTATCCGGCCACAAAGTATTTTCAAGCTGTTGCTCTGACACTATAGACGGTGGCTGGACGGCTTATGGATACCTTGAGTCCTGGTTGAAACGTGATACACAATTTAAACAACGGGATAATAACATATAACCGAACGTCTACTCAATGCCCAGTTCCTCGATTTTCTCCGGTAAAGGAACTCCATTCGCGTCCCATCCCATAAAGGTGTAATAGTATTTCTTGGCCTTCTCGACTTCGGCTTTAGTGGGGAGGGGTCGAGGTAAAGGGCGGTCGATTTTCTGTTCAAAAAAACGATCAGGCAATCTATCGTCAGCCGCGGTAAATCCCTCACGGGTATTGAACAGCCTCATTAAGGTCAGGATTCTCTCTCCGGTCTTAATCAGTTCCACCCAGCCGGTGTTCCACCCGGTAACCGATTTGATAAGGTCCAGCTTGGTATCGTAGTCCAGGGACGGGAAGGCGCAAATCACCATGAGATCCTGGGTCATTACCAGACAGTGATTCAACTTGAATACGCTTAGCCGCCGGGGACTAAAATCGTCCGGTACGGGGAGAGTGACGCCGAATTGCTCTATACCTTCCTGCCATCCCGGATTATCAGACGAGACGTGGTCAGCGCCGTGAGAATTGACCATATAGCCAATGGTCATACTGTACATTACCCTGGGATCAGGCATAGGCGACTCCAGACCTTTCACATTCATGGCGATTTTATCGGAACCACGGTTGATCTTTTCAGCCAGTCGAGCGCTTCCCTCAGCCAGCAGGTCGCCGATGCCTTCCCTCCGGCTGATTAATTCGATCACCTCAAGTAAAGCCTCGGTGTTGCCGAATTTTAGCTCAATACCACCGGTGTCGTCACTAGTTAACCAGCCTTTTTCATAGCATTCCATAGCCAATGAGATAGTCACCCCGGTTGAGATAGCATCAAGCGAGTAGGCGTTACAACGTTCATTAGCTTTACAGACAGCCTGGGGATTACCGATGCCGCAATTAGACCCGAAAGAGCCGATAGACTCAAATTCCGGTCCGCCATAGGCAGGGTCGATATGGTAGGGCTCGTCGCTCCGGACCACTTTCTTGCAACGAATAGGACAGGCATAACAGCCCTCCATGCCGATTCGCATGCCAATTTTTTTCAAAGCCACACTGTGTATGTTGGCAACTTCAGGGAATACGCCATCCCGGAAATTGCGTGTCGGTAATACTCCGCGGGCCTCCATCCCCACCATTTCCATTCCGCCGGTACCATGTTCGGACATCGGGGCAGGGATACCGATAATCTTCTGTCTTAGTTCTTTGAATTTATCCGGGTCGGCGATTTTCGGCAGTTTATGTCCCCGGACGGCAATGGCTTTCAGGTTTTTCGAGCCCATAACCGCACCCAATCCGCCACGGCCGGCAGCGTCATGCAATCCTTCCATAATACATGCATAACGCACCATATTCTCCCCGGCCGGACCGATCATGGCCAACTGGATGCGTTCATCACCGAGGTCAGCTCTGATAGCAGCCTCGGTATCAAGGGTCTCTTTGCCCCAGAACCTGGTAGCATCTCTGATAACGGCTTTGCCGTCATTTATCCAGAGGTAGACTGGTTTTGAAGCTTTGCCTTCTACAATGACAGCGTCGAAGCCAGCCCGTTTCAATTCAGCCATCCAGAAGCCGCCTACCTCGGATTTGGCGATTCCGCCCGTTAATGGCGATTTAGCTCCAATGCAGTTGCGGGCCGCCCCGGGAAAATTCAGACCCGAGATAGGTCCTAGAGCGAAAATAAGTTTGTTTTCCGGACTCAGGGCATCGATTCCGGGCTTTAGTTCCTTCCACAGGTAATAGGCGATAAAACCCGCGCCGCCGATATACATTCTGCAAAATTGCTCGCTCAGGGATTCTGTATGAGCTGTCATGTTAGTTAAGTTTACCCTGAGAATTTTCCCGTTGTATCCTCCGGCAGTAACCTTGGAAACTGACTTTTTCATCTGAGCCTGTGATTTGGGTCCCGTTATCTTTTTTGCCATTAAATACTCCTGTACCTCTTCAGCCTGTACTACATACCTGATGGTCGAAGAATCTCTTATCAATTCTATCCCGTTTTTCTATATTATATATTTACTCCTTAGCTGTTATGTATGTGGAAGACTCCGAGGCGCCATTCGGGTCGAACGTCTTCTTTACTTTCCTCAACCACAGGTGGTAGTTGCTGGTGTGCGGCCCGTACATATCATGGAGGGGGTCGCCCCAGACGTGCTGCGGCATTCCGAAGTGACCCTTGATAGAAATCTCATTTGAGCCCATGTTGATGCTTCTCTGCATTTCACGCAATTTGTCACCCTTGAGCCTCATTGAGGCTTGAGCCAGGACTTCACCGTGAGCCAGGTGCCCGTGTTCGGTGGACTGGATAAACGGCGCAGTACCGTTATCTAAGAGTGCTCCTTCCTTGATTAGCCGTTCCTTGACCCTGGAGCAGCTCTTAATGAAGTAACTCATCAGCGGGAAGGCATCGGTGCCGCCGACCATACCGGCCTGCGGTGCCAGCGTGCGTCCCGTCTCCTTGATGGAGCCGGTCTCCCGGAAGTAACGCCAGATGTAACCCCCCTGGTTCTCCGGGTCTTCCACTTCCTCTAGGGGCTTGCCGCCGGTCTCGTCGACGATGGTCTGCAATACTTTTTTCTTGTATTCGAAGTCGCCCCTGGAATTGGCGGCGATAAGGGTCATGAAACCGGGCCCCAGCACCTCGCTGTTAAACCGGTTGTATATCTCGATTTCCTCTTCAACGTTCTTGGTGGCCAGGTTGGCGGCCATCATAGCGGGATTGAAGCACATCAGCTCGGTGGCGATTTCTGACTCACCAATCTTGAGTACGGCTTCAATCATGGCATCCAGGTCCTTGAAAGAGAAGTATCGCACCAGAAAACCGTCCGGTATATATGCCGGCGTGTACTTCGGTGATACGCCTTCCATGGGGAAGGTGGTAGGACCCGGCCAGTGGAAGAGCTTCTGGGCTGCCTTGGTATATACACCCAATCCACCCAGGGGTGTTGTGTCACCGCGGATAATACCTCTCAGAGATGGCCCGGGACCGTCGCCGCAGAACCACTCGTCCAGCATGCCTAAGGAGCCGAGCCTGACGATTTCTCCGTCGCCCGTTACCCACTCGAGGGCTAGCTGGTTTCTCTCGCCGTAGCTGCCACTCTGACTGAGGTGTCCCAGGTTAACGTGGGCCGCCAAGGGCAGCGCCGAACAATTGCCGCCGGCGCCGGTCAGGTTGCAGTTTAGGCCACGTTTCATGCACTCGGCTTGCAGCTGGGCGCCGATGACATAAGGCTCTACCACCGCGTACATGCTTTTTTCATTGATTTCCAGGATGCGATTCATCCGCCTTAAGTCAATCTTGATGCAGTTGGGTCCGGCGGGATCGCTGTAAAGCCAGCCGGTGCTGGAAGCTTTGTACTGTACCTTGTACTGGTTGCAGAGTTTTACGATAGCCTGAACTTCTTCAGTGCTGTCGGGGAGTGTTATCGCTTCAAACCTGGCAGGCACGGGAATTCCCTGCCTGATGGGATATGCATAGGTCTCAGTAATAACCGGATCATCCGAAACGTATTCAGGTCCGAGGATATCTACCAGTCCTTTATAGAAATTCTTGTTTAACACCATGTTTCTATCCTCCTATATCGCCTTCTCAAGCAACTCGATTATATCGTAAACTTTAAGGTTACTGCCTTTACGTGATACAGCTTCTTTGAAGTTCTTGACACACCAGGGGCAGGCGGTAGCTATGGCGGAGGCACCGGTTAATTCAGCTTCATTGATCCTCTCAATGGCTGTCCACATAGAAAACTCCGGGTTGGACTCGTTTACTCCACCGCCGGCACCGCAGCACCAGGCGTATTCCTTAATCCTGTCCATTTCCACCAGCTTGAGTCCCGGGATGCTCCTGAGCACGTCCCGGGGTGGCTCGTACACACCGTAGGTTCCACGGCGGTACTCACGGGGCGGGTCCAGGGTGCGGATTTCATCGATTACTTCCTTGCCTTCCCAGTGTATCCAGGGTTCTCCCTTCCGGCCCAAGTGACAGGGATCATGGTAGGTCACTACCGTATCTACCTTTTTCCTGGGTGTCAGCTTGCTTTCTTTGATAAGCCGGGCGAGGTATTCCGTGATATGCAGCACTTCCAGGTCACCTTTAAATCCGTGCTGGTCATAGAGCACCTTGAAGGCCTGGTAGCCGTCGGCGCAGCCAGTCACCAGCATTTTAGCGCCTGACTTCTTGATCATGTCCATGTTCTTCCTGGCTTGGTTCAGGAAGTCTTCCTTATAGCCCATCTGATAAGCTCTGCCGCCGCAACAGGTCTCGTTATTACCGGCAATACCGAAGTTAACGCCGGCGTCCTGTAGCAACCTGGCTATGGTCTTCGCCTGGTTCCACATGTCTTTGTTATAACTGGTAAGGCAGCCGACATGGTAAACAACGTCTACTTTCTCCTTGGCGCAGTCCTTCAGGTTCATTCCGTCAACCCAGTCTCCGCGCTTACTCCTGGTGCCGGGAACCATCGTCCCCTGTTTGCGCAAGAGGTTAATCACCTTGTCGAGGGCAGGATTGGTACGACCGTTTTCAACGCAGCTTATCCTTATTTCATTTATCGGACCCATGACTTCCATATCCATGGAGTATTTGCAGGAAGTATCGCAAGCGCCGCACATCTGGCAGTTGTAGACTACCTCGAGCAGTTTATCGGTATAATCAAGTCTATTTTCCAGCAGGGCCGTGCCCATAACCATACGACCGCCTCCGCAGTACGAATGGAACTCATACCTGGAGATGCTGGGGCAGACATTGATGCGGTCAACACTAGATACCTTTTCGAGAGGCATAAACTTACATATTGAACACCGGCGGCATGTTTCCATATCATATCTACAATCTTCTAATGCCATTTTCAATTCTCCTTATAGTTTTTACCTTGAGAAACCTAGAAACTTGGGTCCTCAGAAACATAATTTTCCGGGATTCATGACGTTATCCGGGTCAAATATCGTTTTTACTCTTTTCAACATTTCTACCGTGGCAACATCTTTGTTCAGAATATACCGGGCGGTTTCCCCGTAAGGTCTGGAGAAGAATGCGCCGTTGGCTATCAACGGATCGATTACATCGTTGGTAAGGTTTCTGACCAGTCTGACTTCCCTCCGGTTGTTCGAGTCATAGAACAGGTTGAACTCAACATGGTAGTTTGCACCCTGCACCAGCGGCTGGATATACGTTCCCATGTAGGGTACGGGATAGCCGGCCTGACTGGCAGCGTCGTACATGACATCTAACAGCACTTCCACGTTCTGTAAGTTGGTAATAAAAGCGATGTCCTGGCAGGCACCACTGGCGCGGAGTTTCCAGTAAGGTTCGGCGGAAGGAGCCTGGGCGGCTTTCAGGAACTCGAAGGCACTAATCCTGCCTGCTGAACGGGCTGCCTCCACCTGGGCGCGCTGGGCTATTCCCCTGGCGTCCTCTTCGTGGACTTTTACCCTCTCTTCCGGATAATAATCGTAACCTGCCAGGTTGTAAAACAGTATCCAGGGTGGCAGGCTGTCGTGGATTTCCCGATATTGCTTGACATAATTCTTAGACATCATGGTAGCCAGGTTCGTCCTGTTCAGGATGAAGCACTCGTTGGGCATCCTGAGTCTGATTAGCCAGTGAACCATTTCCATCAGCTTGTCCAGGTCTTTAGAGCCCACGAAGTAAGGTTCTTCGACTCTGGGCAGGAGTTCACACCTGGCCGATGACCAACATACAATTCCCATCGTTCCCTGCGAACCGCCAATCATGCGGTACCAGGAAGCTGATGAAGGCCCGGCAGGCGTTACCTGCGCTCCGCCGGCTGCCCACTGTTCTTCAAGACTACCAGGCCCGGCTGCTGCCCCCGTGCGAAACATGTCTCCGGTACCAAAGATGATTTCCACGCAGTTCAGGGGATCGGGTAGATCCCAGTGGTAGATTGGCAGGACTACCGGCTCCCTCTCCAGCATACTGGCGGTAACGGACTTCGTTTTCCGCGGCATTAAAGGCATATTGAGTCTTAGTTTTTCCTTTGTTACTGTTGGTATCAACTCACCGAAAGTCACACCAGGTTCGAACATGGCCACGCGGTTCAGCCTGTCTACTCTTATAATTTTTTTCATGTCGCTTAAATCGACGATAACGGCGCCTCCGGCAGCGGGGACAGTATCACCTTTAAAATGCGGAGGGCCCGAACTCACCGGCACCAGCGGAGTCAAGGTTTCTCTCGACAATTTGACCAGCTTCACAATATCGTCGGTACTTCTAGGTTTGACCACGCAGTCAGGCCTGACCGTATTTATGAAACTCATATCTTTTGCGTATTCGCCCAGTACTGCCGGCTCGTAAATCACGTTATCAGCGCCGACTACTTTTACCAGTTTCTCTTTTTCAATCATTGTTCCCCCTTTCTGTTTTTCCCCATCTCCATACGTCAATGTAAATATATCTTTCCTCAAAACCTGTCATATTCGGGTAATTTGTTTATGTTTAACCCACTTGAATTCCGGTCTGCCCTCGGCTAATTGTATATCGAAGTGAAAAATGGGCCTTTTTACATCTGTGACCGTAAGGGGACAGTGCTTGAGTCCCTTAGGGAAATATGCCATAAAGCTTTTTATGACGGAGTATTTTTCATCATCAATCCATAATTCGGCTCTAGCTCCGAGGTCCGTCGGATCTTCAGGATTGGTTCCAATGAATCCAATAATCTCGTCATGAGGATGAATATGAGCCTCGTAAACACCAGGATTCGGACCGGGCGAAATCCAGGCGCAGTTCACGTGGAAGGCCCCCTTGAGTATTTCGCCATTAACCATGAGTATTTGGTTCAGTCCAGGGGCTCCTTTAAATCCAGGACGCGGGGGTGGAGCCTTCGTAATGATATAATTCTCGTATTTCAAAACCACCTCCAGATAATATCCATAACTATTTTTATTTTACTAATCTATTATCCATTGCCAAAAATATAAAATATTTTTCAATGTAAAATAACTTGTTCGAAATAATGAAAATTCAGGGCAGAGTACTTATCAAAATTATAATCGTATCCCGAAACATATTTCAACAAAACATAAAAACATGGAGTGCTTTAATTAACGAAATAGAACTGGGGATGCCTGTTTCAGCCTTGACAAAAGATGTCAAGATGGCGATAATAATGAAACCATCTGTCCATTATTCAATTTCAAAGGAGGTTGATAATGAGATGTTGACGATACAGCACGCCTATAGACGTAATCATATTACGTAAGGAGGTAAAGAAACATGAAAAAATATCTGTTTGTATTATTGGTGATTTTAGTTGCTTCTAGTATCATATTTATCGGTTGTGGTGAACCTGAAAAGACTGTCCAGCCAACTACCACCCCGACCGCCACTCCAACAACTCCCCCTGCAGACCAGCCGAAAACCGGAGGTACCCTCAGAATAATCTGGAGTACCGGTCCCGGGCCCGGCTGGGGATGGGCACCGGCAGTCTTCGGTGGTGAGGGAGCCTATGCGGATATGGCTATGGAACCCCTCATGGAAGGCAAGTTCCTTGGTGGAGAGAGGGTGCCGAGACTGGCTACAGATTATTCATATTCACCTGACGGCAAAGTCATAACCTTCAATCTAAGGCAGGGCGTCAAGTTCCATGATGGTACGGATTTCAATGCCGATGCTGTGAAATATACCCATGACGCTCTGATAGCATCAGGTAGGATGACTTCCAATCTGTTGTCATGCGATGTTATCGATGATTACACGGTCAGTTTCACGTTTGATGAAGCTCTAAATACAAACTTCTTTGCCGTGGCCGGTCAAATAATAGCATCGCCCACATTCGTGGAAGAACATGGCCCGGAGTATGCCGCCTTCCATGCTTGTGGAACCGGCCCGTTTAAACAGGTTTCCTACGAGGAGAATACCAAGGTAAGGCTGGAAAGATTCGATGACTACTGGGGCCAGAAAGCTTATCTTGATGCTATCGAAGGCACATTTATTCTTGATCCGGTGACCCTAGTCATGGCCATGCAGGCAGGACAGGGCGATTGTTGTCACTCGAGAGATGCCAGGACGATAGCTGACCTGAGAGATGCCGGCTTTAATATCAATGAGACCCTTATGGGCATGGAAGCCATGTACTTCAATAGCCGTGATGAAGATTCTCCTTTCCACGACGTTAGAGTGCGTGAGGCTTTCGAATATGCCATCAATAAGGAAGGCATTGTAAAAGCTCTGGGACACGGCTACTGGGAAGAAGCTTATCAGTTCCAGATGCCGGGCATGACCGGCTATCTGGACGATATCGTGCCACGCAAATATGACCCTGAGAAAGCCAGGCAGTTACTGGCAGAGGCAGGGTATCCGAACGGATTTAAAACTACAATTGTTCATGGTGAATGGGATTTCGGTGACGGCGTCCAGAGCATACAGGCCGATCTGGCAGATGTCGGAATCGAGGCCGAAATAGTATCGGTCCAGTTTGGGACGTGGGCTACAACGCGGCAGGAAGGTTGGGATGGTGTCTTTATTGCCGGGTCAGGGATGGTTTCTGACTTTAACGGCACCCTGGCGATATATTTCCGCCCGGGCATGACCGAAATGTACAGCGTAGCGAGACCGCCTGAATTAATGGACGCTGTTGACACAGCCATTCGGGCAATCCCGGCGGATGAAGAACTGACAAATATATGCTCCAGAATAATCTACGACCTGGTTCTGTGGGCTCCTATTCAGCATCACGGTGATAACATGGCTTACACGGACAGAGTTCACGGCCTTAATCAAGGCACTTACGGTAACTGGGGTGCTTTTGATGCCGAACTGGTATGGCTAAGTGATTAGGTAGTTACTTTTGTTTTAATTATCCCGGCGGAGGCTTATAAGCCTCCGCCGGGAAACTCCGGTACAGATACAATACAGTTATTCCAGCGGGACATAAGGTCACGTAGATTAAGACGTGTTCTTATGTCCCTCCAGAATTTTTCTGAGGTAAATATTGTGTAATGACAACCTATATTATCCGTAGGTTAATACAGTCGGTTATTGTCTTTTTTTTAATTACCATTTTAGTCTTTTTAGTCATGCGCCTGCTGCCTGGAGACCCGATATACATGATAATATCCAAAGCAGCTTCAGAGACGGCCACGGAAATGCAGCTGGATAAGATCAGGCATGAATACGGCTTAGACAGGAACATGGCCGTGCAATATTTAGACTGGTTAGGAGGCGTGTTCCGTGGGGATTTCGGGGTTTCAATACTCACTAACATGGATGTACGGGAAGAGATATTCAGGCGTTTACCTAGAACACTTCATCTTGGCATTCTAGCCCTGATATTCAGCTTCTTTCTGGGCATCCCGGCAGGCGTTATCAGTGCAGTGAGGCGAGGCACTTGGATAGATACGATAGTAACTTCGCTGGCGAACATAGGCATCACCATACCCGTTTTCTGGCTGGCTGTCGTACTCATGTACGCGTTCGCGCTTAAATTGCATTGGCTTCCCGTCTTTGGCTACACTTCCCCTTTTACCGATTTCTGGGAGAATACCAGACAGATTATCATGCCGGTCTTTTGCCTTGCTGTCACTACCATCGCGGGAGTCGCCCGCCAGGCACGGTCAAGTATGCTAGAGGTCATGAGTCAGGATTATGTTAGAACAGCCTGGTCCAAGGGGTTGAGCGAGCGAAGGGTGATATTCAAACACGGTTTGAAAAACGGCCTGATACCGATTATGGTCTTCTTGGGATTGGGACTCAGCGTTATTGTTGGCGGCTCAGTTCTGATTGAGACGGTATTTGCTATCCCTGGCATGGGAATGCTGGCGGTAACCGCCATGGGTAACTCGGATTACCCGGTAATCCAGGGTGTTGTCCTGGTTTTCGCAATCATGGTGCTGATGACAAACCTGCTCGTGGACCTGTCTTACGGATGGCTTGATCCCAGGGTACAGTATAGATAAGGGAGTGTCTCCAATATGGTGGAAGGAATCGGCATCTCATCGGAAAATGAAACGCCGCCTCGTGTTAGCGAGTTGAGGCGTTTTTCCAGGGTATTCTTGGGGCGGGGTCTGGTTGTGTTCGGCATGATCGTTATCCTCATATTCCTGATACTCGCCATATTCGCTAACCAAATCGCGCCCTATGACCCCCTTAAGAGAAACCTCGATGAAGTTTTACAGCAACCCAACGCGAAACATCTACTGGGGACTGACCAGATTGGTAGAGATACCCTAAGCCGGCTTATACACGGTGCACGGATATCGCTGATTGTAGGTGTAATGGTGGTTACTATTGCTGGCGGGTTTGGAGTGGTACTGGGAGCCATCTCCGGTTATTTCGGCGGTGTCATCGGCGCCATCATCATGAGGCTGATGGATACACTGATGACTATTCCCATGATGATACTGGCGCTGGCTATTTCAGCGCTACTCGGGGGAGGTCTGAAAAACGTTGTCATCGCCCTCGGTGTTGGCCTGATACCTGGATATGCCAGGATGATGACCTCTCAGGTGCTGGTTGCCAAGGAGACCGATTATGTCATGGCCGGGCGTTCAATGGGGGCCACCAACGCCCGTCTTCTAATCCGCCACATCGTGCCCAACTGCTTTTCGCCCATCCTGGTCATGGTAACCATGATGATGGGTACGACCATCCTGGCCGAAGCTGGCTTAAGCTTTATCGGTATCGGTATTACGCCGCCAACTCCCGCCTGGGGCAGCATGGTTACCGATGGCCGAAATTTCCTTCTTTCCAATCCCATGCTTTCCATTGCCCCCGGTGTGGCCATCATGCTGCTGGTTTTCAGTTTTAATATGGTTGGCGATGGATTAAGAGACGCCCTGGACCCGAGGTTAAGAGGAATCATATGATGCGAGACATTATTGAATCGGCCTATCCATAGAGTGCTTACCTCTAACTAATTAGTATGCATGTAGAGTTTTCATTGGGTTTTTCTCTTTAGATGAAATAAAATATATTGGATGACCATAATTCCTGATACAGGTTTGTAGAAACCTGAAATCATCAAAATCAATAATGATAAAAATAAGTAACGAAAGGAGAATAGTATGGATCTAGGATTAAAAGACAAGGTAGCGGTTATCACCGGCACCGGCAGTCAGATAGGCTTTGGCAAGGCAATAGCCCTGACATTAGCCAGAGAAGGCTGCAACGTTGTCGGGATTGACATTGACGGCGAAGGGGCCGAAAAAACAGCTGCCGAGGTGATGGCGTTGGGGCGTAGATCACTGGCTTTCAAAACGGATATAACGAAAAGGGCTGAGGTAGACGCCGCAGTAAAGAAGACATTGGAGGAATTCGGCAGGATAGACATACTGGTAAATAATGCCGGCATGGACCCGGGCTGGGTACCGTTTATAAAGATGAACCTTAATGACCTTAAAAAAGCCATGGATGTTAATCTTTACGGAGGGATGAATATGGTGCAGGCGATAGCCCCGCACATGATTTCACGTAAATACGGGAAGATTGTGAACTTTTCCGGTGGACAGGGGGGCCCAAATTCTACCTCCTACAGTACATCCAAAGGCGCCGTAGATTCCTGGTCGGAAGTGCTGGCAAAAGAACTGGTTTCCGAGGGAGTTCTGGTTAATACCTTTCTCCCGCCGCCGGCTAAGACCCAGCTTGGTGAGGACCACCTTCCCCCCGATTTCGCGGATAGAGTCGGGAAAATGATGCCCATGGGACGGCTTTGTGTACCCGAGGAAGTCGCGTCGATAATTGCCTATATGGTCTCGGACACCAACAGCTACATGGTGGGACAGTATATCAAACTATAACTGATTGTGGTCAAAATGAACTAACGGGAGTTAAGAAAGATGGCAAGGGAATTACAGGAATTAGAGGCTAAAATTAAAGCCCTGGAAAACGAGGTACAGCGGTTAAAAGATATTGAGGACATCAAAAAATTACAGCGTGCCTAC
>Ga0209635_10001107_pt1 | contig 19769 bp, 19 predicted proteins | sample DeeMarSWOR230_32_FD_187463 | JGI IMG/M metagenome (GOLD analysis project Ga0209635, IMG submission 187463) | Marine sediment microbial communities from White Oak River estuary, North Carolina - WOR-2-30_32 (SPAdes) (version 2) | ecosystem: Environmental > Aquatic > Marine > Intertidal zone >...
AGTAACGAAAGGAAAATACAAGAAGTACAAATAAAGTCCATTTCCTAAAGGCAGAGCTAAAGCCCAGAAAATGGTCCTGGCACTGAAGAAGAACTGCTTGATGTTCTTCTTCATCTCAGCCACCACGACTCTGCCGAACATCTACGATTCACCTGTGAAGAACATGAAAAGGTCCTCTAAAGTCGGTCCTCTTATGTTGACCGAGATCGCTCGACAATGCACGGTCGAGATATACTCTAGAACCTCTGAGGCGACTGCGTCACTGTCCACGTTAAGTATTAGCCGATCAATTCTTTCGCCCTCCATCTCTCCTTCAAAGTCGGTTGTCAGCACTTTTTTCACATGCTCAAGTTGCTTTAAACCTTGGAGGGCATCATCTGTCAGCCTAGTCACCAAAACTTCCATAGAAAATCCGGAGGGCATCTTTCGTTTAAGATCCTCGATAGGTCCAACAGCAACGAGTCTACCTTTATTAAGGAATCCTACACGGTCACACATCTCTTCGGCTTCATACATGTAATGTGTGGTTAAAAGAACAGTTTTACCTTGCTCTTTGATGATTTTCTCTCGGATAAACTTGCGTATGTCTTTTGCTATGTTTACATCCAGCCCTAAAGTTGGCTCGTCGAGGAAGAGTACTTCAGGATCATTAATAAGGCCCCTACAAATTTGTAGGCGTTGCTTCATCCCTTTACTATACTTCTCGACCTCATCGTCAGCTCTCTCGGACAATCCCACAAGTTCAAGCAACCTATTCACCCTGCTTGACACCTGCCTTTTCGGTACGTCGTAGAGGTCAGCGAAGTATCTCAGGTTCTCCCGGCCTGTTAGCCTATAATAAAGCATCCGCTCGCCGCCAGCCACCATATTAACTATCTTTCTCACATGCGCCGCCTCCTTCACCACATCATGACCTTTAACAAATGCATGGCCCTCTGTTGGCTCAAGCAAAGTACACAGAATCTTCACAGTTGTGGTCTTGCCAGCACCATTAGGTCCAAGTAGACCAAAGAGCTCCCCTTCATGAATTTCAAAGTCGATTCGATCTAAAGCTTTAATGACAATCGTAGACTTTCTCCCAATGAAGTGACCACGCTTCGTCGAGACATAATCGCGGGAGAGCTGACGGGCCTCAACGGCAAAATTTGCTTGGGTCAACGTTCTCACGTCTCTCTTCTCACTATTACCACAACTGACTCCGCACTATAAGAATAATTAATAACCGTTATAAGTTATGAATTTTTCAAATCATAGCCAGCACGTTTCTCACTTGAAAAAGGAAGATCAAATAAAACCAGTAACAATACAGAAAGTTACAAGGTCAACTTCTAAACGGATATGTGATATGTATATTGAAATAAAGGAAAACAGTAGCAGCCTACGAGGTTACTTTCTTTTTCTGTATATGCTGGAACGGGTTATCAGAAGTGTTGAGATGACTCCGGCTAGCGTGAATGCTGCTCCTAAGAGAATAGACAGAACAATTATTGATGGGGGTAAGGACACTTCAACGTTTATTGTGGGTTCTGTGGATGGTGTCGCTGAAATCATCAAGTCTTTGTTGAGCCAATTGACTTGCCCATTGTATTTTAGGACGGTTAGCCAAGCTTTATGCTGGAAGATTTCTCCTATTCTCAGGTCTATTTTGGATAAGTCGCCTTTTGAAAGCACAAACTCTATTGGCTTCCAACTTCCGCTGAGAACTCTGTAACTTGCCTTTTGGAAAGGTAAGTAATCTTCATCAATCTTTTCTTCAGTAAGGACAAACAAGGTGATTTCGGTGTTCCCACCCAGTGGGCTTGTGATCACAAGGGGATAGTAAAGGAAGTCTGAGTTGAATTTGTAGAGTATTGGGTCCACGCTTTTCTCCTCTGAAGAGACAGTTATCAAATCCAGAACGTAGTATCGGAAGCCTCTTTCCATGTAATCTTCAATCACTGACTCGAAACTTCCTAAAGACACGTCATATTCAACACCGCTACTCTTTAGAAAGTTCTCCATCCAGCTGTTAAGTTCAGAAGTAACGCTTGCGGTCACAACCGTGATGTTGTGGGCTCCTATCTGTTCATGGAAGACTATTTCAACGCTTCCAGAGCGGGCCTTTCCTTCTGTATCATACATGAACATGTTTAAACCTTCATCCCAGATATAACGTTGAATCTCTTCGAAGGATTGGAAGCTTGCAGCCTCTACAGCGGGTTTCGAAGGAAGAGGAAGAATCTCAACAACAAGAGTTTCTTGGCTGGAAGTTACGTCTGTTGAAAGTATCATCACCTCTTCATGTCCGTTCCAAGCAAGAATGGCTTTCTGTCCAGGCTCATAAACTGAAACTTCAGGTTCAACAGGTACCATCCCTCTATCAGCATAGACAAGAGGAACAGATAGAGAAACGAACAACAAGACCGCAACCAACATAGAAGAGCATATCTTATTCAAACTGATTCCCTTTTCACTTCATAGTTTTCTTCTCTTATAATGCTAAGCATTAGAACAGCTGCCGTAAGTAGTGTTCTAGAAAATGGAACAATGGAAACTTTCTCTGGTTCCATCAGACTTATGCGGTTCGCATACATTTTAAAACGTCGGAATATCCTTAGCGCGCGTTGCTCTATAGACTTCGTAGAAAAAACTAGCGATATTTCAATGCAGCTTTAATATCTTCTGCTATCATCTTTCTCTTGCTTTTTTCGATGAGATAGCTTTTTCCAGTCTGCAAGTATGAGGGGAAGACTCTGATATCATTGTAGAAATATTTGTCCTTTCTGATTTTGTAGGTAGAACCACTTGGAATTATTCTTTTCCCAATATTTCTCCTAGTTATGTAATTCATTGCTTTTATGGCAGTGTCTCCCATAAGCAAGATAGATTTGATATTTGGAAACAGTTCCATTTCCCTACCTAATACATCGGAACAGTTTTCTACAGTCTTGGAAGTTATGGAATATCCAGTCTTTCCACACTTAATAGCTGTAGTAACATATATTCCTAAGTTCAAGACATCTTCCATAGAGGAAACACTGATACCTGCATCGCTGAAGGCTTGTGCAGTTGTTTGGAAGTAAGATGGATTGTTTTGAGCATAGAAGTAATCCTTTGGGTCTTGAGGAGGTGCTTCTGAGATCATTAACGTGTTAATCTTTTCAGGCTCAACCTCTATGCTGGGAACCACATAACGGTCCTTATTCACATCCAGACATGGAAAGGCCATGCATCTTACAGACTCGTTAACTTTCGTCTCCCTTTCCTCCTATCTCATGTTTCGGAGCCATATATTCATTCATAAATATAAGAATATACGAAATAGCGAACTAATGCTTGTTTCACAAAACAGAACTACTGGTCGTATATTCTTTTCTCGTCTTGTTCGTGTACTTCTATTGGAGATTTTGTATTCTTCACGAAATCTTCATCGCGTAGACTTCTTTCAAGGTCTTCCTTGAGATTTTGTCGTTTCGACCGAGATTTGGATAGAGAGTCTCTCATTCGTCGCTTAAGGAGCGGAAGACCGATTGCATAGGTTGCAGTAGTCATCGATATTAGCGCTGTAGTCACCTTGGACAAAATGACGAGAATACTTGTCAGATCTGCCATTTTAATGAACACGCGTGTACGAGTATGCTAGGTAACTCGTTCAAATTTCCTTAGATGCAACGCGCATAGAAACGAAACAAAGTAGGCTACCGCACCCAGAAGCATGGCGTAATTTAGCCCCCACATTATGCCGATCGCGGTTGCTATTACCGCGCCGAATACGGAAAAGCCACCATTTATTGCCCACATCCAGGGTATCTTCTCACTTGATATTGTGCTAAGAATTCGCAAACCAGTCGGAAAAGGCATGCCCATCAAAAAACCTAGTGGGAAAAGCAAAAGGAAAGTCACTAGCATTCGTATATTTGCTTCTTGGGGAAGTAGAAGGGAAAATAAGGAAGGAAGAAGCAGAGCATAACTTGCCACAAGAAGTATGATTAGTAGACATGCAAAGAGGACTATTCGAACAATCGTTTTGCGGGATATCAAACTGCTTGCAAAACTCCCGATTCCACTCGACAAAAGTAAAGAAAAAAGTATAACAGACAGGGCTCGTGTGGGATAACCTAAGAACAATATAAATTTCTGCAGTATTACAATTTCTAGTAACATGAAGCCTACTCCTAAAGCTGAAAAGAAAACAACAAATGAAAAAGGGGCTTTCGGCTTGTTTGACTGTTTTCTATGTAACCAAGGAATAAAAATGAATCCACCTATGAAAAGTGAAAACAATACGATAGCATCGCGCAACATTGTTGGTAAAGGTTTTTCGGTGGCAAAGTAATATGGATCATTATCCGACACTGGAGAAACTTTTGTTGGGAAGTTTTCATAGAACTCTTCAAGCGTCATGGTGCCGTTGAACAGCTCGGTGTATGGAGATTCACCAGAAAGATATGGAATATAGAACATTTCGCAGTCAGCGCTTGTTTGTGTCCAATTCTCGACTTCTTGCGCTTCTGCTCGACTGAAAGGGGATTTCTTGACGATCAAAACAGCTTTGGTTACTTTGATTCCAAATCCAGTCCAGATTTCATTTAGAATGATGGCAATATGTTTTCCAGCCTCCTCAGAGGTCATCCCCTTTAACATCAGAGTCTTAACAATGGAGGAAACCAGTCTGGGAATTTCCTCGTGCCAACGAATCACGAGAAGAATGCCATCATCTGTCAGATGGTCGAGGTATTGGTCAAAGGCTTCCAACGTATAGAGATAGTTTTCAGAGAGAGCGTAGCCTCCTGCTGCAATTGCGGCGAACGAATCAACCATTGTCAGAACTATGACGTCATATTTTGCCTGAGAACGACTGATGAAACTGCGACCTTCGTCGACAACCACTTCAACTTTTTCGTTGTCGTAGACGTTTCCAGCTTTTTCTCCATAGCTCTTGACGACGTCCACTATTATCGGGTTGAGTTCTACAGCAACGATTTCCGAGCTCTCGCCAACCAAGGCTATTGCAACATCTCTTCCCCCGCCAGAGCCGATAATCAGCGTCCTTTCTGCCTCTATTATTTCGTATGGGAGAAAGTCTGGCGTGCCTTTCAGAAACTGTGCGTTTTGAACATTTCCATCCCACTTGATTATTTCAGTGCCTGCGTCCGCGTCAATGTAAATCATTGCGAGGTTGTAAGGTGCGTCTGGCCATCCTGAAACCACGTCAACTCTCGAGAAGGAGTTCCACTTGGTGTAGTTGATCGTTAAATTATGCATTCTTATATGCGCAAACATGCTCTTGTCCGCAGCCTCTAACGAGGCTGCGTTGCCTAATAGTGTACTATTCATGAACACAGTCGATGTTATAGTAAGTCCAATAAGGCTTAGCGCAATTAGTTTCTTTCTTTGAGTTGCGAAGGAGAGGAACAAGCTTGCAAAAGATGCTGTGACCCCTAGAATTAGTATAGCTGACTCTGGACCAAGGGGATTTATAATAGGCTCTACAAGTAAACTTCCTAAACTCGCACCTACAAGGTCTGCGAAGTAGAGTCTATTTGCTATGCTTGCAAAGTTTCGGAATAAAACTGCACTGGAAATTCCGCCTAAGAAAAATGGAACCATTGAAACAATATAATAGAAGACAAAATAGGAGATTGGTAATGATAGACTCACAATAATCCACAAATAGATTTGTATAGAAATTGCAAAAATTAACGAACCAACTGCAGCAGTGACCAACGACTTGCCGATTACTTGCTGACGACGAAAATGCAAGAATATCCCTCCGAGACCCCACCCGAACAACGCAACAGAAACTGCTACAAACGCGTAGTGATAATAGAGAGTGACAGAAAATATGCGTGTTATTGTGACTTGCAGCATAAGGCTGGAGAAAGAGATAAGGAAAATTCCAGCTAGAACGAGAAACAAAGGGGGGCTCTTGCCCATTCCACCGCGCGCGCTATGCTCCAAAGTCAACTCTTTCTCTCTTTCACAATAAATGCAGACATCTTTCTTCTCTCTTTCGTTAACATATTCGCGAATTGAATTACTCCAGTTTATTTCTCCACAAGAAAGCTTCTTGAAACGATCCATCACAAAGCCAAACTGTTTTTTTCCATATCCTGCCGACTGCGAAATAATCTTAGCATACTGCCAAAATATCAAATCTTCAATTGTCCTGACCGCTCCAAGTGGCACCACTAAAACCAAACTAACTTTAACCCATGATGCTTTTATTTTTTATCATCCAAAACGTATGCAGTATGCATACCAAGAATAGAGGAAGATGAAGTAGTCATACAGCATCAACTTCTGTTTCTAGAAGCCTATGCAGTGTGCATATGGAAAAAGTAGAAGTTGTAGTAGCCTTTTATGGCTACTTTCTTTTTCTGAACAGTTTGGCACCATCTATTTCTGTTACGTATTCGAATCCGGCTTCTATCAGTTGACAAGCTTCTTTGACGCTTCTTGCAGTTTTGGCAATGAAGTCGTCGTCTTCAAAGTCCACCAGATGTGTATACACTAATGTGTTTTGAATGTTAACGTGTCCAAGAATTGTTTTAACATGTAGAATGTCTTTAGTTTTGTGATATTCCATTGTTGCCTTCCAATGCCGAAACGTTCTCAGATTTATCTTTCTTATCTTTGGATTCTGCATTTTCTTTCCTAGTGTTATTCTTTTCTTGTAGAAGTTTCTAGAAAACTTTCTAAGTCGACTATTCGGGTTCCCTCTGAATACAAATTCGCTTTTGCGTGATAGATTGTTGAGCATTGCTATTAGCTTGCTAGATACCTTCAATGTTCTGGGTAAACTGTTCTTTTCCGGATTATTGATATTTGCAATTCTTCGTTTGAAATCAACATCTGTTCACTTTATCGCCCAGGCTTCTCCTAGTCTAGCTCCGGTTTCCTTTAAAAGTTGTAGAAAAGTAGATGTTTTCTTTCCACTGGCTGCGGTGAGAGCGTCAAGTTCTTTTTCGGTGGGAATAAACGGCAGTCTTTTGACAGCTTTGTAAATAGGTTTGTCAAAGTGAATCTTTCTCCATTTGCAATACTGAGCATACTTATCGACGAGAACCTGTTTTCTTGCTTCAGAAACTTGCTTATTTGCAATGAAAGTTGACTGTTTCAGCGTCGTCTACGTCAACGTTTCTTGCTAAATGTTTTAAAACATCTGAGTATCCTTCAAGAGTTGATTTCCTATAGCCTTTCTTTTTCAAGTAGAAAAGAAAATTGGCTATCTTCTCTTTCTGAGACTGGGCACGGTCTACACGAATGGTGGGGCCGGCCGGATTTGAACCGACGACCTTTACCCGGAAACAGCGCTTGGCTGCTCCTACGGGTTTCTCTAACCGCTCCAGAACTTCTTCATCCCAAAGGCTGGTCCGCAAACCCGTTAAATGCTTCTGGAGCCCGTCGTCATACCTATCTAGACTACGGCCCCTTTTCAATGCATTAGATTAACTGTGAAGGATAAAATATATGCGTTATTCCCTTTTAATTAGATATGAACAAATTTGGCAGATGGCTTTTTATGTTGGAATGATCCTTAATATCAAAGTATTAATGATGGATGCTAGATAACGTGTGTGCTCATGGAGGCAATTTGAAACGGAAGACGAACATATGGCTGATGCAACTAAGAAGTTTGTTCTCTATCAGGATTTGGATGGAACAACCTATGATGTCGAACTGCCTTTAACTTCAAATGTGGACCCTGAAGAGCTTAGAGAACGTCTTGGTCTGCCTTCTTACATTGACTTGAATTATTTTCCGATGAGAAGTGCAATGGTTACTCTTTGGGCAGCTGTGAACGCGCCTAGGCTTCATGAGTTGTACCCGAATGCTTTTGAGAAGAGGGTTAGCAAGAAACCAATTCAGGCTTTGTTGTTTGGTGGAGGAGCAGTCAAAATCCGTTGTAAAAGTGCAAACGCTGGCGGAGCTTTGGCTAGGACTATACATGATACGGATTTCATAGTTCCTAAAAAACAGGGATTAGAGTTCTACAAGCTTCTCCTAAACATGCACGAAGCTTTTGGAACGCAGTACAAGTCTTTTTTAACGAAGAATGACATGCGTTTTAATGCGTGGAGACATGGTGAAAGATATAGAGTTACAACGATTAATGGCATAACGAATGAGGGAATTCCGACGATAACTGTGGTGGACTTGTTTTGCGATAGTATAGATTTAAGGCATAGAGTGGAAGTTAAGGATGTGTTTAAGAGATTTAGGGAAAATCTGTATACTATAGGCTTAGAGTGCTTGTTGCTTTCTAAGGCTCAGTTCATCTTTGACATGCCAAAAGAAAAAATGAAGGAAATTAAAAAATGTGGGCAAGATTACAGAATCTTGCCATATCCCGACTATGCAAAAGACAAGATTATCATTGGAATGGAGGAGAAAGACATGAAAGACGCTTGCGCAGTCCTTTTAGACCATGAAATTGGAAGGGGACCGGAGGAAATAGACTCGCAGAAGATGAAAAAAGTTTTGAAAAAAGACAAAAAATTCGCCTTAACGGTTACGCTCAACCTTAGGAACCTTCTTGAAAAACAGACGACGCTCAAGAAATGGATGGCGAAAAGTGAAGTCTCAACAGTAGTAGATAGAGTGGAAGCACTTCTGAAAGATCTACCAAAAGTGGACCAAAGGTGGGACAAACCTTGGTGGAATACCGCCGTCGAAACACCAGTGATTCAGTAGGCTTATTTTTTCTTTATTAATTGTCTTATTGCGTTGTAGGCTTCTTTCCTCGGGATGCCAGTTCTTGAAATGGGCAGATCTAACGTTTTTTCCTTTGAATACAGCCTCAGAAGCGCTTCATTTTTTGGTGTGATGTAAATGGTTATGTCTTTGAAGTTGGACCATTTACCTTGAGTCACACTTTTCCCTTCCTGAAGCTCAAATCCCTTATTGTTCAATGTTAGGGTTGTGCGGTATTGTGTTTTGTAGAGTTGATGTCCCCCCACTAATGAGAACATTATCATAAGTAGGAGGGTTACGGGGTGAACTGCTACGGTCACATTGCCAAAAAACGCTATTAAAATCAACGTTAGTGTGCCTAAGAAAAATGCTATTGCCAAGCTTTTGGAGTAGTTTGGCAGGTCAAAAGGCTCAAATTTTGCCTCAGTTAACCTTAACTGCTTTTTGAGGGCTTTGCCCAGGACGTTTTTGGATGTTATGGTGTCTTTGGACGCGAGGCTGTAGGCGGTCACGCCTACCCTGTTATCCGCAATGTTTTCTATGGCATTTTTGACTGCCCTTTCAACGGGTTTGCTTTGAACTAATCCTAGGAATATCCAGTCGTCACCACTGAACTTGTTTTTGCAGGCTATGATGAGCTGTCTTAAGAGCTTGACGTTGATTTCAGGGGATGTGTAAAAGAGGAAGTGGATTTTGTACTTGGGTGTAACGAGGGTTGAGAATACTCTAGATAGAAAGAAGCCTTTCTCTTCTAAGCCTCCCGTAGCATACATCGGGATGGTGAATTCACCTATTCTGTAGTCTCTGCGGATTTCCTTGAAGTTGGCTAGCCATCTTAGTTTTCCTTTTACTAGCCGTTCTTCCATTAGGTCCGTTATGAAGTTTAGTTCATACACGTAGAACACCAACAATAGTGGGAAAATAAAAAAGAGGGGTATTAAGGCTATTCTGGCGGGATGTTCATGTAGAGGGTTCTTACGTCTACGCCTCTTGTTGTGTTCTTGTAGAGGTAGTAAATGTATAACAATAGTCCGATTATGATGCAGAGGAAGAAACCGGCGGAGCTGTATATTTGTTCACCAGCTGGGTTGAAAATCCAAGGTGATTCCTTCAGGAAGGTGATCAAGCAGTAGCCTGAGAGTAATGTCGCTACAAATCCTAGTGTCACAACAGTCCCTATCGAATGTCTCACTGCAGCTCTATCGAAGATTTCTTTTCTCTCAAGTGGAAGCAACATACATGATAAGCAGAACATTGTCAGGAAGAATGCATCGAATATGTCGGTTCCTACGACCCCTGCAAACGAGAAATACGGTGTTAAACCACCAACATTGGACTCAGCTATGCATCCAAAGATTCCAGCAACAGCAGTGATGATAATTGACCAGACTGGAGCGTGCCACCTTTCGCTGACGTAGGCGAAGCTTTCAGGCACCATCCTGTCGAATGACATGGCGAAGAAAGTCCTAGATGCAACCAGTAGGAATGGGGGAATGTCGTTTGCGAGCCAAAGCACACCAGCCACCGCAATTAGCAAGGAAAGCCATGACAAACCCATCCCCCTAGCAATTAAGGATGCTATTCCAGTACTCCATGCGGGCTGGAAATTGATTCCCAAGGCGCTCCAATCAACATCTGCGCCACCATAGCTCAGCCAAGAATATGCCTGGAAGAAATCCCATGTGTGCCCATCAGCGTCAACATATTGAGCACCAGGAACATTGAGGGTTGAAAATGCCGAAGCAGAGGAAGCCGCTAGGTAAACGAGCAGTATTATCAGCCCAGATACCACAACCACTACCGGAAGCTTTTTGTTTGCCTCTTTGACTTCGCCAGCTACGAACGTCGTTGAATACCACCCCATGTAGGCCCAGAAGGCCCCCGCAAGTGCGAACGAAAAAGCACTATAGAAATCCGATATATTCGCCGTCATTCCCGTATCTACGGCAAGGCTCATTAGATTTCCAGGTGTTGTCTCCATAACCTCCTGTACGCCCGTTGCAACAAGGCTTGGATCCATCGCACCAGAGATCCACATAGCAAAGAATCCTATTGTAACTATTGCTGGAATCCAGAACATCACGTGCATAATCCATCCATAGAGTCTCGTTCCCAACAGAGCAATTATTGCGAATATCCAAACGACTACAAGGCCTCCTACGAAAAGAGTTGTGGCATCAAAGGCTATTACAGTGGGTGCCAAGGCAACGTTAAAGAATATCATGATTGCTTCAAAGCACGCGACTCCAATTAATCCGTAGGAAAAGGCTTCCGCGAGGAACATAAGCCATCCAGACATGTACCCTAGTATAGGATGAATCACCCTTGAGATTGTAACGTATCCACCGCCGGATCTTGGCATGGCAGCTGTAACGTAACCGCTTGCATACCCTGTGACTAACACTATGATACCGCAGACTAGGAATGCCCAGAATATTGCCGGAAGACCCAATGGAAGCATGTCTGTAGGAATGGGCTCTGGACCCGTAAACTGGAACGCTCTTTTCTGCCAGCCTAAGCCAACGACGTGTGAAAGGATAATGATTACACCCAAAGTAAAGCCGATTTCTCTCACAAGTCCTGTAGCCTCTCTTGCGAACAGTCCTGGTTTACTTGAAGCCATACGTTTTGCCACCCAAACCTTTCATTTTGGAGTTAACTACATTTAAGATTTTCCATAAAGTTTAAACTTAAATACAGCTCTTGACCTGAATAAAAATAGAAAAAAGGTTATGGCGAGTTCTAATTGTCGTTTCTATTTAAAGGGAAGAAATCTCAAGTAACAAGAATTCTATTTGTCACAGACATGCATGGATCTGAAGTTGTTTGGAGAAAATTTCTGAACGCTTCAGCAATGATGAAGGTGGACATAGCCATTTGTGGAGGAGACCTTACTGGAAAAATGATCGTTCCTGTTGTTGAGCAGAAGAACGGAAAGTATGCTTACTATTTCATGAATGAAAATCGCGTAATAGACTCAGACCAATTAGAGAAGGCTTTCAAGGACATTAAAGGGATAGGATATTACCCACATTTGACTAATGAAAGTGGATATGAGGAGATGGCTAAAAACCCTGAAAAAGTGGATGAGGTATTCAACAAAGTCATGATCTCAACGCTGAGAAGCTGGTTGGACCTTATCCCGGAGAAGGTTTCAAGCGAAATAAAGGTTGTTGTCTGTCCAGGAAATGATGACAGATTCCCAGTAGACGATTTGATCAACAGCCACAAACACGTGATCAACGGAGAAGGAAAGGTGATAGAAGTTGACGATTCTCATGAAATGATGAGCTGCGGCTGGGTTAACCCTAGTCCTTGGAAAACATCAAGAGAAGAGGAAGAAGACAAGCTTGAAGAAAGACTTGAAAAATACATCGCTCAACTTAAGAATACTGAAACGGCTATATTCAACTTCCACGCTCCACCATACGAAACAAAACTTGATGATGCACCGCTTCTTGACAAGAACTTAAATCCTATAATCCAAGGCGGAAGCGTCGTTATGGTTCCAGTGGGTTCCAAAGCTGTCAGGAAAATGATTGAGAAATATCAGCCTTTCATAGGGCTTCATGGACACATACATGAATCTTCAGGCTCGATGAAAATCGGTAGAGCACACTGCGTTAACCCTGGAAGCGAATACGCTGAAGGAATTTTGAGGGGATTCTTAATAGAGTTCAAAGGCAACAAAATAATCAGACTTCAAAGAATAGAAGGCTGAGCGAAAATGGCTTGGCTTTTAGACAAGGAAATCAAAAGAGAGATGCCTGAAGAGTGGAAAGGCATAGTTCCAACAGAAGTCTTCATTCAAGAAGCTGAAAAACTTGTTGAAGAGGCAAAAGAGAAAGGTGCAATTCTGAGAACTATGGGCGGGCTAGGAATAGCAATGCACTCAAGAGAATTTAGACACTTCGCTGTGAAATTGGGAAGAACAGGAGCAGGAGTTGTTAAAGGACAAGAATACACGGACATCGACTTCATGTCATACGGCAAGCAGAGAAACAAGGTTAAAGAATTCTTTGCAGAGTCTGGATATGCAAAGAGAAAAGCAACGCTTTCATCAGCCGCATCTAACAGGCAAATCTACTACCACCCGAAAGGCTGGTTTTACATCGACGTTTTCTTCGACAAACTCTTGGTAGCAAACCACCCCATCGATTTCAAAAGAAGACTTGAACTTGACTATCCCACAATAACCATAACAGACATGTTGCTTGAAAAAATACAGATGTGGGAAGCCTTCAGTGCAAAAGACCTTAAAGATTGCCTGCTTCTGTTAAGGGTTCACAACGTCAAAGAAAAAGGTGAAAAGGAAAGCATAGATGCTTCATACATAGCTAAACTGTTATCGCAGGACTGGGGATTCTGGTACACAGCCACAGCAAACCTCCAGAAACTCAGAAAATTCATAGCCGAGATAGATAAGCTAGGCCCGGGGATAGGGATCAATCCTAAACAAATTGAGAAGAAAGACAGAGAAGAAATAGTTCAAAGAGTGGAGACCCTTCTGAATAGAATAGATAAACAGTCTAAATCTTTTGGATGGAAAATGAGGAGCAAAGTTGGCACGAAGAAGAGATGGTACGAACCTGTTGAACGCCCAGAAACCGTAGGCGGATTTGGAATATGGGACGCTATACTCAAAGAAGAAGGTTAAACTAAGACTTATACTAAACAGAATTTGGCACGTTTAAACTTATCAATTGCATTTCAACTCCACAAAAATCACTACAAAATCAATATTTTGGGAGGCTATGAATTTGCGCGCGCGCTACTTTTGGAAGAAAAACAAAGAAGACTCTGTTGTCAGAAGCGAAAAGTTAATGAGCATTGACTTAACGTGTATTCTGGGGTTTGCCGGCCATAGGGCGCGGGACCCACCCGATCTCGTTCCGAACTCGGAAGTTAAACCGCGCTCCGTTCCCGGTTGTAGTGTGGTCTTCGGTCACGCGAACCCGGGAAAGCTGGCAGCCCCGCCTAAAAATCTGCGTGTCAATTTGGAGGAGAATTACCTAAAATTTATAACTGAGCATTGATAGTTTTTCGAAAGGTGAGCATGTGAACGAATTGGCGGCAATGACTGCTTTACAAAATGAGCTATTACAGCTTCCAGGAGGCGACATCTTCTCGCAGATTGTAACCATAGCCTTTTATGTCATGTTCTTTGTTTTCATGTTTTATGGACAAAAAATTAACACATACATCATGCTTAGGGAAGTTGAAGGTTCTCTTTACAAACTTAAATATCTTAGGGATGAAGGGCGAAAAATTGCAGTTGAAACAATAAAGGAGATTGGGAAGGCGGAAACAGATCCCACGGCTAGAGTCAACAGATTCCTAGAGTATTTCACAATATCCCCGCAAAGCTTGGACCCTGCGGGCGTAGTTTGGAAACTTGAGCATATACTGGACGTTAGAGAAGACCGCTTCAAAGATGAAGTGAAGTTGATGGCGCCAGCGGCGGACAAAACCCAGACTAACAATTTGGAGAACACTCTTGAAGCAGCAATGGCGCTTAACTATATTTACAAGGTGATAAGGCATTTTTACTTGTTGGGTAAAAAGACTTTAAGCCTTTACATTATAATGCAGATACAATTGATTTTGCCTCTTGTAATGCGAGAGGCAGAAGCCTATGCAAGCGCACTGAAAGCCTTTGCATACGGTCAGCCGATAGGGGATGGTGCAGGTGCGCTGGTAGCAGCTAAACTAATGCACGGACAACCCACGAGAAAAATGCCTAAGGACTGCATTGTTGCAACAGTTCCCATAGAAGGGCGCACAGCATACGTTATTAAGGCTGAAGGGCCTGGGGGAAACGTCGGAAAGACTGGAGATGCAACAAAGACTATTATTGAAGAAAATAAGGGAAAAATTGCCGCAGTAATCATGGTTGATGCTGCTTTAAAACTTGAAGGCGAAGTCGTAGGAGATGTTGCTGAGGGAGTGGGGGCAGCTATAGGTGGACCCGGCGTTGATCAGTTCAAGATTGAAGAAACGATTCTGAAATATCGTATTCCAATAAATGCCGTGATAATAAAGGAAGACATCGGTGACGCAGTTTCGCCAATGCGAAAAGAGATTTTTGACTCCATTGACACTGCAATTGAGAGGATAAAACAAGTCATTTTAGAGAAAACAAAAGAAGGAGACAAGGTGATTATTACTGGAGCGGGTAACACCATTGGTATCAGCTAATAAGGGAGATGCAAAAATGAAGGAAACTTCATCATCTTCAACAACCAAAATCTCATGGTTCGTCCTGCTCGTAATATTCATAACCATTGCATTATCGTTAGCAGCTATTATATTCGCTATAGAAGCCTTTAGTACTGGCCAAGAACTGGTTGCAGGATATCTATTACTTATAGGACTCTTAGCAGCAGCTTTATCCACTTACATCCTGTTCCAAACAAGGAAACGGATGATGCATTTAAGGATAAAGAGTCCGCCCGTAACAACCACAATTGAGTGTAAAAAATGCGGCTTCAAGAGTGCACGAGAGTTCAAACGCGGCGACTACATATTCAAAGAGGTTGAACCATGCCAGAAATGCAACGTGAACATGTTGATAACGGCAATTTACAGGGAAGTTAAAGAGAAAAAGGAGAAGACGCGTTTCTAAGTCAAAACTACGCATCCATCCTCAACTATAAAAACCGTATGTTCAGCCTGAGCCACCGGATTTCTGCTAGCTTCGATGAATATGGGGTAGCCCATAAGAGATTTTGAAGATAAAAGTTTTTGAAAGGCTTCGCGGTGATGTTCTCTTGGCACAACATTTTGCACCCAACGTTCAGCGAACGGTAGGGTTCTGAAGTTCTCCTCAATGTATTTTAGAAGTTGCTTCGCGTATGGGTCTTTTAATGATTTGCGTTTTAGAAAACGGAAGATAGTGACCATTTCACCGTTTTCCACCTTGCCTGTGGCATTGGACAAGGTCACGAAGGGTTCAATTGCGTAGACTCTGCCTAGCTTAATTTTCGAAAGTGATATGTGTGAAACGTTGGGTAGGGAAGTGCCAGCGTGCACAAGATATCTTCCAATTTGATGCCCAGTGAGGTTTGAGATTGGTTTGAAACCGCGGGATTTTATGGATTTTTCAATTATTCCTCCGAGTTTTGGCGTCGAAATTCCCGCATGTATGCTGTTTATAGCTGTTTTCAAGGCTTGTTTCGCTGTTTCTACGAGGCTCCTATACTCAGGATTGAAGCACACAGTGACCGCCGTGTCCGTTACATAACCATCCACGTGAACACCGATGTCCACCTTAACTATGGATCTTTCAGGGATTCTTCTTTTGTCGTTTGGCGGAGATGTGTAATGCGCTGCTATTTCGTTTATTGAAACATTGCATGGGAACGCTGGTTTTCCACCTTTTTCCCGTATAAGGCTCTCAGCTTTTTCGCAAACTTTGATTATTGGCATGCCTTCGCGAACGTAGTGTTTCATCTCTTCACGTGTTTCACGGAGAATTTTTCCAGAAACCTTGAATTTTTCAATGGCTTCTTCGTCAAAACTGTTCATTAACATTCACAAGCTTCACTCTTGTTAACGGTAACCATCGTATAGTTTAAAAAAGTTTACACCAATGGATGTGAAGTAATTGATAAATGTGACTTTGTTTAGACATGATCTAGAGTTTAGATGTGAAAGATTTTGGTTCCAGTGCTTGTTAAGTTGTTTCCGGCTGAATGTAAGATCATTCTTGCTTTTTCTAAATCATATTGTCCGCGAAGATGTTTTCATCTGTGTAAGCTTTCTCTTTTTTCGATATGTGCGAACAATGCATCAACGGTTTACGTAAAACTTTTCCACAATGTTTCTTGCTTTTTCCCTTTTTTTCTGATGTTCAGCCAAGAATTTGTTAACCCTGTCTGTTAGTTCGGTTTTGCATTCACCGCATACTATTTCGCCAGCTCTGCATTGTCTTTCCCTTTCAGTTAGTTTTTTGTCATCATCCTCAAACAAGTAGGCAAAATACTGAAATATTGTACAGACGTTAGGGTCTCCACCGAGTTTCCGTTGGTCAGCAACCGTTGCCCTTCCGCCAGTGAAGGCATTCCATATCTTTCGCTTTACAGCTTTCGGCTGGTCTGTCGTGAATATAGAAGTTTCAGGTTCTGAAGCGCTCATTTTCCCGCCTTTTCCAAGGCCTGGTAGGAATCGGCAGTGGATTTGAGCTGGTTTGTGGTAGCCCAGTTTTTGAGCTAGGTCGCGGGTGATTCGCCAGTATGGATCTTGGTCTATGGCCGCTGGAATTAACGCTGGAACATTTTCCCCTGTCAGTTTAGCGTGTATGAAGCATGGCACTGCTTGGATGGCTGGCCAGAATATCCAACCAATATTTGTGCTCTCTTGGAATCCGAAAGCAGCCCTTGCAGTCGAAAAGGTCACACGTTTCGCAACTTCTAAGGCAATATCATAAAGCAGGTGTATATCCTTCACATCAAAAATTATGAAGGTGCTTTTCGGTTCGAAGCCTAAGGCTATCAAGTCTAAAGCGTTCTCGTAGCCGAAATTTTTGGCTTCTTCAAGTTTTAACTCATCTTCGACCACGAATTTTTCGTCGTCTGTCATCTGGAAGTAAAGTCTCGTTTTAAACATGTCCTGTAGATGCTTTGTGAAGATCCAAGGGACAAGATGCCCTATGTGAACCGGACCCGAAGGACCTCTGCCAGTGTACAACACAAACTTCACTCCCTTCTCGTACAGGTCAAGGATGATGTCTAAGTCACGGTGTGAAAAGAAGAGTCTTCTTCTTAATTGAAGGTGAAGCTTACCTGTGTGTTTCACTATTCTTTGCAGCAGTTTCTCTGTTATGGGCTGGGTGCCGAACTCATTTATTAAACGTTCGTAGTCAATCTTGCCCCTGACTTCCCAGGGAGTCACAACCATTTCGTTCTTCTCTTCACCGACCAAAGGGAATCCGCCCGTGCATTTTAGCTCTTATAGAATTCATAGAATATGTATTAAACTTTGTGCGAATTGAAACTAAACAGCATCAGTAGTGCCCGTCCGTAATAAGCTATAAATATGGTTTATGCATTGTGATTGTTGATGATGAAGTGATGCCTCGCCAATTTACATAAAAAGATGGACAAGTTCTGGACGAAAAGCAGCGAGGAACATGCATACTTTTATTAAAACTGAAACAACAACTAGAGTGCCAAGTCCAGCTTGTTCCATCGATGAAGGGAAATGTCATGATTGAGTTCAGGGAAAACGAATACAAAACATTGTTGACAATAGAAAAGCTTGGTGGAAAAGCATCAGTAGAACAAGTAATAAACGAAAGCCGGTTGCCCGATGCAACGATAATGCGAGCAGCCCTAACGTTGCAAGAGAAAAAACTCTTGAGAACTCTTGAAAAGAAACAGACAATAATAGAGCTCACCGATGAGGGAAGACTCCACGCAAAAAAGGGTTTGCCTGAAAGACGTTTAATAAACGCTCTCATAAAGCTGAGTGGAAAAGCACCCATCGAAAAAACAATTGAAAAGGCGAAATTAGAGAGACGATTCGTACCAATAGCTTTAGGATGGCTTAGAAGAAAAAACTGGGCAGCATTAAACGCAAAAACAACTATTCTACAACTGTTAGAAAAGCCACAGAAGCAGGGCGCCGACGAAAAATTGCTGAAACTTCTATACGAAAAAGGAGAGGAAATCTCTGAAGATTTGAGCCCCGAACTACAATCCGCCGTTCAAATCTTGAGAAGAAGAAAACTTTTGGAAATCAATGAAAAAACAAAGAGGATAATAGAAATAACAGAGACTGGCTGGAAAACCATAAAGAAAGGGATAAAAGCAATCAGTGAAGTAACTCAAATCACGCCTGAGCTTATCATAACGGGAAAATGGCGTCGAACAAGACTGAGAAAATTTGATGTCACTGCACCAGGGCCAACCGTTTACCCGGGGAAGACTCATCCTCTACAACAGATAATACAGCGTGCTCGTGAAATCTTTTTGGAGATGGGATTCACTGAAATTCGCGGACCCCTTATAGAGACCGCATTTTGGAACTTCGACGCGCTCTTTCAGCCTCAAGATCACCCTGCACGTGAAATGATGGATACGTTTTACTTGGCTAATCCGAAGGCTGGAGGACTGCCCAAAAAGTCTTTGGTGGAAGCTGTTGCAAAGACTCATGAAGATGGTTGGACGACCGGTTCGAAGGGTTGGGGTTATGATTGGAGCCGCGAAGAGGCAAAGAGACTTGTTTTGAGAACTCACACCACATCTGAGACGATAAAACATCTTTCGAAAAGAAAGACTCCTCCGATAAAAGTTTTCTCGGTTGACCGGGTCTATCGGAATGAGAAGGTTACGTACATTCACACGGCGGAGTTCCATCAAATTGAAGGGATAGTAGTAGACAAAAACGTGACATTGCGAGATCTTATGGGAACACTGAAGACTTTCTATTCTCGTTTCGGGCTGCAGAAGGTGCAGTTCTGGCCTTGCTACTTCCCCTACACGGAGCCTTCTGCTCAAGCGGTGTTTTACGTTCCTAAGCTTAAGCACTGGATTGAACTCTGCGGGATGGGAATGTTCAGGCCTGAGGTTTTGGCGCCTATGGGCATAAAGTATCCCGTGTTAGCTTGGGGAGGAGGGCTTGAACGTCTAGCGATGATTGAACTCGGCTTGGAAGACATCCGCGTCCTTTATGGTAACAGCCTAAACTGGATTAGGAGGACACCGATGTGCCGACAATAACGCTTAACAGAGAAAGATTCTGCAAGTTTCTAGGACGCGACATAACTGTTCAAGAGATGGCGAAGCAGCTGCCGTGGATCGGCTTCGACATAGAAGAAGTTGGCCAAGACTACGTTAAGGTTGAGTATAACCCGAACCGCATTGACTTCTGCAGCTACGCCGGAGTAGCGAGAGCCTTGAAGGGTTTTATGGGTTGGGAGACAGGGCTGCCGAAATATGAGGTGAACCCTGGAAAAGCAGTGTTATTCATTGATAAAGCTGTTTCAAGTGTTAGGCCCTACATGCTTGCAGCTGTGGTTCGCAACATAACGCTTGACGAAGATGGCATCGTTGATCTGATGGAAATGCAGGAAGACCTGCACTGGGGGTTAG
>Ga0209635_10001109_pt1 | contig 19764 bp, 21 predicted proteins | sample DeeMarSWOR230_32_FD_187463 | JGI IMG/M metagenome (GOLD analysis project Ga0209635, IMG submission 187463) | Marine sediment microbial communities from White Oak River estuary, North Carolina - WOR-2-30_32 (SPAdes) (version 2) | ecosystem: Environmental > Aquatic > Marine > Intertidal zone >...
AACGTCCGACACCCCAGGAACCTTTCTTCCCGGCTCTGATCAGATGTTCAGACTGCATGTTTTGTGACAAGTGGCCTTTGCGACTGAAATTCTGCCATTCACTTAATATCTCACAGATCTGATAGTTTACTCCATTCCAGACAAAAACAGATGGGCATAAAGGCCTTTTTTTATGTAGCGGTGGATCTGCGAACTGTACTTCAACCTTTTTGGCGATGAGTTTTTTGGACTTAAAAATTTTTTCTGGTTTCTGTTTCATCTGCCTGTTAACAGAATTTATGATGCCATGCTGGTGAAGATTATTACTAATTTTCCTCTGCCATAATAAAGTTATATGATTATTTCCTTAATTATGCATAAGTATTATTAAAAAGTCATTTCGCCCGCAGCGATCCTGGTCAGCTGATTGTTGCAGTAAGGTTTATCTTGGGCTAAAGCCCCAATATGAGTGGGAGAATTCCTTTCCCGAGCTGAAGCTCGGGGCTATTGAAAATGATTAATTTATTTAGATCCAAGTCAATAGCCCCGATTTTTAAATCGGGGTGTATGAGTAAGTCCCCCTTTTTTTGACACTTTAGTGCTAAACTAAAAAAACTGCAACAGCCTGCGAAAGCCGGGAGTCCTTCAAAAAGTAACAAAGAAAAGATATTTTTTATAGAAGATAAGAATGATCATTTTGAATTTAGGAACAAAAAAATATTGTCCCAGCCCTATCCTTAAAAAGAAGTGATGAAATGACCATAATTTTACCGATCGGTTAGACTCCATTCAATAATTTTAATTCATTATTAAAGTATAAAAATTGGATTTTATGTAAACTTTATTAAATTCAGGTAACCATTATTGTGAAGAATCAATTTTAGTGGACCAAAGGGAAATATCTTATAAACTTTTTTAAAATAACATTAATTCTTACTCAGTAGTATTATTATGTTGAAATTTCTAAAAAGTTAAAAATAAGCAAAAAGAATCCTGGTTTGATGCTTCATCTGGTAGTTCCATAAATATGCCACATATGAATAATTTCTCAGAAGTTTCCTTATAGAGAAAATTCTCCTTCTTTTCGGAAGGAAAATTTCTATAATTCAAAATATTTCTCTATTCTGCAAATAATATTCAGATTATATTTGATTATTACGCAACATTATCATATTAGATACCGTAAATTAGAATATAATTCACGGGAAACAGAACAATGGATAAAGTTGATGCCAGAATTTTATCACTTTTACAAGAAAATGGCCGGGTATCAAATGTTGAAATTGCCCGGCAGGTTGGTATGGTTCCCTCCGCGGTGCTGGAGCGAATCAGAAAACTGGAAGAGAATGGATTTATTCTGGAGTATACCACCCATCTCAATCCAGAGGCGGTGGATCTTGGTCTGCTCGCTTTCATTTTTGTACGAACTTCCGAACCGCCTGGGAGCATGACTGTATCTGAACATTTTGCTAAACTTACGGAAATTTTAGAAGTCCATCATGTGGCGGGGGACGACTGTTACCTCTTGAAAATTAGACAGGCTAATAACCATTCACTGGCGTTGTTCTTACGTGAAAAGATCGGTTCCATTCCGGAGGTGACCTCAACCCGAACCATAATCGTATTGGAGACCATTAAAGAAACTGCCAGATTATTTTTAAGTGGGTTAACGACCGAAAAACTTAAAAATTCTACTGAGAAAAATGAAAATAAATGAAACATCCCTGAAAAAAGTCATTGCCTTTGCCCTGGTCTATATCATCTGGGGTACCACCTATTTAGCAATTCGTTTTGCTATTCAAACTATCCCTCCTTTCTTAATGGCCGGTATAAGATTCACTACCGCCGGTTTATTATTTTACAGCTGGTGTTACCTGTATTTCGACAAAAAGCCAGGTCTGGCTGATTGGAGAAAAGCAGCCATCCCGGGGGTATTAATGTTCGTATTCGGAAATGGTAGTTTAACGTGGTCAGAACAGTTTATCCCTTCAGGTCTCGCTGCCTTGATCATTGCTACCCTGCCAATCTGGATGGTTCTTCTGGATTGGTTCATATATAAAGAGAAACGGCCTGATATCTTAACAGTAATCGGCATTTTCCTGGGTCTGATCGGAGTCGGCTTATTATCCGGCCTGGATGAATCAGTGTTGATCGATAAAGCATCACCAGGCGCATCGATCTTTCTGAGTATTTTTATCCTCACCTTTGCCGCCATATCATGGTCAATTGGTTCACTTTATTCTCGACATACTACAACCTCGGTATCATTACAGTTCATGGTGAGTATGCAAGTTCTGGTCGGAGGTTTCGTACTTATTATCATTGGTTTGATACACGGGGAATGGGCACAGCTTTCCATTAAGAGCATTACCTTACGATCAGCTATTTCGTTAGCTTATCTGGTGGTATTCGGGTCACTTGTCACTTATTCGGCCTATTTATGGTTGTTAAAAGTTAGTACCCCGGCTAAAGTGGGCACTTATGCCTTTTTTAATCCCTTGATTGCTGTTTTGCTTGGTTGGATTTGGGTAAACGAACCTCTGACAACTCAAACTGTTGTCGGTGCCGGATTTATTTTTTCATCTATTTTATTTGTAAACAGACCAAGAATGGTAAAAAAGACTACAGGAAATAGAAAACACAGAAACTTTTTATGAACAAAGAGAATATTTTCCAATGATAAAGAAAGATCATCATCTACAAGAACATTTGAGAAAAGCCGGTTTTAAGAGTGCGATTGTTCCCATTCATCGGCTTATTGATTTAAAAGTGGAAATGGAAGGACTATTAAAAGAACATCAGTTTAATAATGATTTTATCGAGGAACATTTATCTCGTTTTAGTTTTGAGATTCCCATCGATTTACCTTCGGCAAAGTCAATCATTATTACGGCAGTTCAACAACCGAAAGTAAGGGTGAAATTCAAGCTTAACAGAAAAATATACCCGGTTATTATTCCTCCCATCTATTCATATGAAAGTGACCAAATAGCAATCAAAATATTCTCTAAATTTCTGGTAAAATATGGATACCAGATCAGGGACGCTGTCATACCAGAGAAGTCCTTGGCTGTTCATGTCAGACTTGCATATTATGGTCGAAATAATATTGCATATATTGAAGATTGGGGAAGTTATTTCAGACTGAAGGCCTATTTTTCAGATCTCTCACCAGAAGATGATAACTGGAATGATTTTGCTTTAACGGACAATTGTAAGAAATGTACCGCCTGTGTAGGTGCCTGTCCTACCAAAGCGATTCGTGATGATGATTTTATAATTCGGGCCGAGAGGTGCATTACCTATTTTAATGAGGGTTTGGATGAATTTCCGGAATGGATTGAGCCTCAATGGCATAATTGTCTGATAGGATGCATGATCTGTCAGGAGGTTTGTCCGCTTAATATGCAATATAAAAATAGCTTAGATGATGGTGGTGAATTCACAGAATGGGAAACACAAATGATCCTGGAGGGAATTCCCTCGCATCGTCTACCAATAAAAACCAAATCCTTATTAAAAAAGCTTGGTATGTTAGAAGATTACGGTGTACTGCAACGAAATCTAAGTGTGCTAATCTTTCATAAATTCTGAATCCAAACAATTTACTTCTGAGAAATTCTTCTTATTTATGGTGTCTTATCAACCACCACCTGTCCTGCTTTCATCACCCATTTTACCTGATCAATCACTACCTTTATATCCTTAAGCGGATTTCCTTCTACTGCCACAATATCAGCATAATAACCTGGTGCAATTTTACCTAATTCATTTTCCATTCCTAACAGTGTCGCACCATTGATTGTTGCAGCATGTAACGCTTCCTGTGGTGTCATACCGGCTTTAATAAACCATCCCAATTCACGAGTATTTTCACCAAACATGGTAAATAAAGCATCAGAGCCCATGGCAAAATGAACGCCTGCTTTATATGCTTTTCGGGCGGTCTCCAGGTTACGCTCAATGAATGCATTCAGGTTATTGATAACTTCAGAACCATAGCCATATTCATCAGCATGTTCAACATAATATCTGTTATGATCGATGGTAGGCACATAAAATGTTCCGCGTTTTACCATTTCCTGGATGGTCTCATTATCCAGATCGGTAGCATGTTCAATGGAGTTAGCACCGGCAAGTATGGCAACCCGGGCCGCTTCTGGACCATAGGAATGAACGGCGATGCGTTTTCCCAGAACCTGGGTAGCCTTCACTGCTGCTTCGATTTCCTCATCTGTATAAATTTGGTAACCCGTCACATCATCGGCACTTCCGGTAGAGGCAAACATTTTGATCACATCCGCACCCGCCGCAATCTCACGCCTGATAACCCGGAGAATCTCATCCACCCCATCTGCCTGGCCCCATAACGGTTCTGGACTGTCTTTCTGCGGTATAAAAGTAGTGGGGAGGAGGGCATAGCCACAAACAAACATCCGCGGCCCCACCATTTTACCCTGATTGATCAGATCCCGCATGGCGATATCCATGCGTTCACAACTCTTTGGATCGAAAGCGCCCAGATCACGCACCGTGGTAACCCCGGTTTCTAAAATCTTTCTGGCATTCTCCTGGGCTAGAAATACTGTTATGAAAGGAGAACGCTCATCTCCCTGAGTCCACGGATTGGTACCGGGCGTCTGATCCCAATAGTAGGTCAAATGAGTATGCACATCAATTAATCCAGCGATGGCAGTATAATTGGATAGATTAATTTTCTCTATGTTTTCCAAAGGCATTATTTCGGTACTATCCGTGGTAACCTTACCGATCCGATCCTTTTCCACTAATACCCAGGCATTTTTCAGAACTTTGCCTGTCCCATCAACGAGCTGACCAAATTCGAGTAGTTTCGTTTCACCTGAAAATAGCATCATAGGAAAAGATAAAGAAAAAAGAAAATAAAAGAAACACAATCGTCTGCTACAGGTGGTTTTTTTAAGTAAGATTAAACTACTTTTCCAAATGGAGATTACAAATTGTTCTTTCATTATTCACCTCGTATTAAGAGATTTAATTATAGGTAATTTCATGTTAAAAAAGATTGGTCATAAAAGTAACCTAAAGTCATAACGCAGGGGATAAATTAAGAATATTTTTTTCTCTTAGGTATAGATGAGTATCAATATAGATAAATGATTCCTCATCTCCAAAGTCACAATTGGTAATGGCTTGTCCCCAATAAAAATTATCACTGGATGTGCCCGATTATTGATTTCATTTCCTCTATTTATTTTAAATCAACAATAGTATGATTTAAAAGTCATTCCAGTAAATGTTAGCTGATTCGATAGCAAAAAGACATGGTTATCTCGACCAATCCCGCACTCAAATGGAATAAATTTGAGTGCGGGAGAGCGGAGAGATCTTAAAGAATAGATCTCTTCCCATTAAGGAGCTCGAAATTACTATTAATGAAATATTTATTTATATTTTGTACTAAGTAACTCGGCATTTGACCTCGAATTAGTTAACATCCACAATTCTAATAGGAGCGCTCCCAGTTAAACGGGCTAAATCCGGCAAAGCCATGTTTTAGAGGGATTTCAGACGTAACCGGATTTTGCAAGAATTGATATTTTCATAAAATCTAATATAAATAATACGCAACTTTAAATACGTGATGATCTAAAACACTAATTACAAAAAGTAATAAAAAGAAAAAATTACTTGACAAAAAATGAAAAACACATTATATTTACTTTGTAATTCAAAGTACTTTGCATTTATAAATAGAAAGGATAATCATGGAAGCAAAGCAAGTGCAGCAAGATATTCAATTTATCAAAGCAATGATCGAAAAAACCAAAAGATCAGCCGCAGAATCTGGTACCGTATTTATCATTTGGACCATATTCCCCATTTTGGCAATCCTTGGCATGTATTCTCTGGTTTACCTTAAATATTACCAATGGATCTGGTTGAACTGGGTGGTATTTATCGCATTAGGGAGTATTTTTACTTTCATTCATTCTTTAAAGCAAAACCGGAAGCAAAAAGTGAAAACCTATACCCAAATGGCGGTTGATTCTATTTGGCTGGCTTGTGGATTCGGCTTTCTTTTACTTGGTTTCGTATTCCCTTTTATGGGTATTTACTCCTCTAATGTTATTCCGATAATGATGTCCGTTATTGCTGGTATTGGTGTTTATGCCACCGGCGGAATTACGGAATGGAATCTGCTTAAATGGTGCGGATTGATCTGGTGGCTGGGAGCCCTGGCCATGGGATTCATCCAAATGCCATATAGACCACTCCTTCTTATACCAGTGCTCATCTTGGGCTATCTGGTTCCCGGACTCATATTAAAAAAGAAGTACCGCCAACAGGGAGTAGACAATGGCTGATAAAACATTACCGGAGCTGAATAAAGTAATACACTCCCAGGTAAGATTGGCAATAATGTCAATTCTCAGCACGGCAAAGTCTGCTGATTTCAACTATCTTAAAGCGAGTACCGGTGCAACGGATGGTAATTTAAGCACTCATCTTTCAAAACTGGAGGAAACAGGTTTTATTACCATTGAAAAATCGTTCAGAGGTAAAAAACCATTAACTACCATCAAAATTACCGATAGTGGAAGGGAAGCTTTTTTGGATTACCTTGAGCAGTTAGAACAGATTCTTCACATACGTAAAAGCGGTAAAGGCAAATAGATTACTATAAATTTCTTCATTTAAAGATTCAATCTTCTCCTATAGATAGGGAGAGGTTAGATAATTTGAAACTGTTATCAAATCTGAAATATATTTTATATCAGCTGAGAGTGAATTTGGTGGTATCCTTCAGTCTGCTGATTAAACGCTCTCAAACAATTTTAATGTTGAATGTACAAAAATTGAACTGAATATATATTCATCTATGTGATTATTCCCTTAACTTCGCAAAAGTATTATAAAAAAGTCATTTTTGTAAACGTTAACTAATTCGAGGACAGAATGATGCGGTCATCTCGGCCGATCCCGCACTCAAATTTATTTAATTTGAATGAGGGCGAGTGCCTGTCCGATGCCAGACGGGCCTTTCCTGTCGCAGGCAGGAAGAGATCTTTTTGTTTATGATATTTTACAAAAATAAAGATCTTTCGACTCCCGAGCACCCAATAGAATATTATAATGTCCGGTCGAATATTCCATATTGGGTGCTCGTTCGCTCAAGATGACAGTTAACAAGTACAGCAGTTTTTCTTATTCTATATTCTGTTGTCCTCGAATTACTTAACATCTGTAGGAATAACAGACTTTTGTTATATCGGAACAATACTGCAACAGCCTGTAAGGCGGGATTCGAAATGACAATTTTATTAACCGTATAAAAAATAATATGTTATTATTAATTTTAGCGGACTAAAGGGAATCAACATATTTATCTATACCCGTGATATTTAGAATTTCTCCGAAAAAGAAACGATGATAGTCTTTTAAAGGGTAATTGCTATCGATCGTGGCGTCCAAAAAATGATCTGGCTTATAGTCGTCCCAATAGATTTTTTGGCACTCCATGATAAGTTCTGCTTCCTTGAATGATGGCGCAGCAACTTTCCGAGAAGCCTGAATTGTCAAACCGGTTTCCGAAATTTTATCACCATCTCTACCGGACTTATTTCCCAGTAGGAGCAAATCTTTACGGTATTTCTTATTAAAAGCACAAAGCGTGAAAGTCTCATATTTATTGATAAATTCATAGGTATAGCGAGTTGGACGAACAACTACCATGGCAATTGGTTTATTCCACATAATACCACAAGTGCCCCAGGCAACCGTCATGGTGTTATAGTGTTTCTTTTCATAATCACCACTGGTCAGCAAAAACCATTGCTTTAACCAGAGTCTATTTATATTCACAATCAAATCATTGGTCGGTATTGACTTCATTACCCAAAGAGCCTTTTTTGTATAAATTTAGGTTTTATTAATAAAACAGAGGATCATTCATTAATCATTGTTTTAAAATCTTTTATACTTTTTCGGATTTTAAGATATTTTCTAGAAATAAAGGCTAATGAAACTTTGTATTATCAAGATATTTAGTGAAAAACCAATTTTTACACCTCCATTTTATGATTGAATTTAACTTGTCCAACTTTCCATTCATAATTTTCATTGAGTGCAAAATTTATACTTATTTAACTTAAATAAGACCGCTTATTCAATACAAATATTATTTTTATCATGTTTAAAGCTGTGTATCATAATGTTTAGGTATTTATTGAGTAAGTTAAATTTGAGTAGTGCAATTTTACTCATCTCAAATTCTGACCAGGTAGGTGATTATCAGGTTGCCAATCAACTAATAGAAGATTTACTTGAATTAATAGATTCACCATTACCCATCCATGTGGTAGATTTCCAGAATCTGAATTATTCGTATCATTGGATCGGCGGAAGAGCTTATTATGGTAATGAATATTTTTATACCAATATCACCCGGTTAACCACCACGAATTATTACAATATGCGTTCAGGATATAATTTTTCAGACCTTTTGGCTTCAGCGTTTCAATCTTTGAGTGGATTCATAGAGCAGATTGAATAATGCAAACCGGCTCTCGAGTTTCTGAAGGGCCGGTTTTTATTGTAGATTCTCATGAATGTTAAAATTCCAGTTTTTTTCATCCACTAGAAATTTTTCTTTTTCTGTTTTATCTCATTTCCCGAATACGAATTTCACAGTCTTTTTTATCTTTAAGTAGTTCAACAAGTTCACTGACGTCTGTATTCCCGTAGTGATAAGGATAAAGGATTCGAGGATTAAACATGCTAACTGCATCTGCCACCATTTCCGGTGACATGGTATAGGGTAGGTTCATTGGTAAGAAGGCAATGTCTATATCCGTCAACTGTTTCATTTCTGGAAAATTCTCGGTATCGCCGGCAATGTATACCCGCACATCCCCAAAGGTAAGTACATATCCATTGCCAATGCCCTTGGGATGGAAAGGTTCACCGCTATCCCTTTTATGCACCAAATTATAAGCAGGCACAGCCTCCACTCTGATTCCTTTAATGGTTTTGGTATCGCCGTTTTTCATGATAATTCCTCCCTCAACACTTGCCGCGCAGGTTTCTGTCAGAATGAGGTCACCCTCTTTTTTCATTATCTGTTTAATTGCTTCACTATCAAGGTGATCTCCATGGTGGTGGGTAACCAGAATCAGATCAGCCTGGGGCATTTTAGAATAGTCGGCATAACGGCTTACTGGATCTACATGAATTACAAGTCTCTTGAAAGTAAAGTATAACGTCCCGTGTCCGACAAAGGTAATATTTAGATCACCTTCAGTTGTTTTAATAGTATCCGTTTGAAATGTCTTTTGAGCAAATAATTGAATTTGCAGGATCATTAATATAATAATACCAAACTTTACTATCCTCATCTTAACCTCCTCTTTAAAATTGTGTCTTTTTTAGTATAGGTGAATTTAAAGGATAATAGCATCGGTACTGAATATCAGAGACTGATATTGTTTAGTGTAAAATAAATCTATAGCTTATTAAAGAGTATATAAATGAAACTAACTTTCCATACCCTTTTGTGAGATTCTTAGAGTAGCAAGCCGCTGCTTGTTCTCATATGGCTTAATAAAACAGATATAATCTTCTTCAGGAATCTGGTCCTGGTGTTTCTGCTGGATCTCCTCATAACTAACCATGCGCTGCATAAGTTTCTCGCAGATATAATCCTCACATTTGGCACAATTTTCTAAGCCTTTCTCTAATACACATGGCCTTACCGGGCAATTACTATCCAGTAAATCGGGACTATCCGACAGACATCCCTCACAGATAATCTTATCAGGCGGAATGCGAAAACCAAAATATTTGAACCACCCATCGCTAAGTTTTTGCTGGTTTTGGCGGTTTTTTTCAATATTTGGTTTAAATGCAAGACACAGATCACATCTAAATCCGCATCTGGAAAGAATCTCTTCCATTTTTTTCACTCCTTAAATTCAATTATTTATCAATAATTTTTATTCAAAAGACTTACTCCAATTCAACACAATCCAACGGTACCCATCCCTGTTTACCATCGAACGTTACAGCCAGCAGCCATTCAGCTGCTATTAACAATGGTTGAAGTGTTTCACCGGGATCAACTTTCAACTCTGTGGCATCATAACCTCGTTTCATAATACAGAAGTTGTCTTTCAATTGTACCCACGATTCCGGAACCCAGCCTTTTTCACCATTCTGCTTCATACACCACAGCCAACCTTCCCATTGGGTTTGTCTTCGCTCAAATTGAAGTTTTTCACCACGTACCACCACCAACGGTTGAATAGACTCTGGCTGATGAGATTTAACTACTCTATACACCTTTATAATACCTTATGGTTAGACCTGTTAATCTCTTTTTTTGGCCGTTCGACGGACTAAGGAAAAGCCACCGAATCCACCCAGAATGGCAATGTAATAACCAAAGTCATACCACCAACCAGTGTTTGTGGTTTCATAAATTCGTATAGAGGGATTAAAAAATCCTAATATCAGAGATATAGGGGCGATCCAGCCGTGCCATATCCCAGTAAAAAAACCAGCAGGACCTTTTGATATATCAGCTCCGCCGCCAGGAAAGCACCCGGATAATAGAATAAGGAGGGCAAATAAAACCGGAAAAATCCATAATTTACTTGTTTTCATTAAAAAATCTCCTGCATGTTATATAAAAAGAGAGATCTATTCAGTGATGTTTAAATGTCTCTGTATTTGTGATAGGTATTTTCATTAAAGCAAAATAACTTAATCAGATTTCAGGTTTAATAGGTGAAAACGCTGGTGTTTGTCGTATCTGGATAATATACCGTTCTGAAATTCCTCAAAAACAATTTTTGTTTCTTCTCTGGTATTCATTTACCTCAAGATATTCAGGGTCGATTACCACATCTTATACAGGTCCCTTCACACCATGCATTTCACCACATACTTTATTTTTCCCACTTTTTGTATGGTTATACTCCAGAAAGTTTTTTATTCTTTTAAACCAACCAGTTTTTCACTTACTTCCCAAAGTTGTTTTGCCAGTCCTTCATCATATGATACAGGGGAAGATAAAACCATTTTTTTGTCAATAAAATATTTACCGGTAATTGATTCAAGCTCAGGTGAACTGGCCAGGTAAATTGAGGTCTGAGCCCCTTCCTGGGCCGATTTCAAGAAAAGGCTGAAAATTCTCATAAACACTTTCATCAACATCGATCTTCCAGATTTCTGCCATATCTTGGTTCTTACCATACCGGGATGTAAACAGTTTATGGTTACCTTTGTATCTCCTAAACGTCTTGCTAGTTCATAAGTGAAAAGGATATTGGCGAGTTTAGATTGTGCATAAGCTTTGTATAAATTATAATTTCGCTCTCCATTGAGATTGCTGAAATCAATTACCCTATCCTTATGTGATTCAGAGCTGACATTGATGATTCTGGCAGGAGCGCTTTTTTTTATAATATCAAGTAATAAATTTGTTAGCAGGAAACAGCCCAAATGATTTACCGCAAAGGTAGTTTCCAGACCGTCTTCCGTGAAGGTTTTTATGGGCATAATCGTGCCGATATTATTAATCAGTACATGTAATTTACTATATTTTAGCTTGAAATCATGTACTAATTTTCGCACTGCGCTCTGTGATGAGAAATCAGCCAGTAAAAGTTCAATCGACCGATTACCGGTTTTTTTTACAATCTCCTTTCTGGCCACTTCTCCTTTTTCTACATTTCGACATATCATTACCACATTCGCCCCCATTTTGGCCAGCTCCAGAGCAGTGATTTTTCCTATACCTGAATTAGCACCGGTAATCATGCAAATTCTACCGTTCATCGATATCCTTTTTATTCCAAAGTGTTATATTAGGAAGACATTAATTTCCGAACATAAAGTCCACTTAAATCCATATATTATTTAAAGCTGTCTTATCACCACCGGCGTCTCCGGTATTTAAGGTACCCGCAGGTTCTATCAACATGGCTTTACATTCTTCTCTTGCGTAGGGTTTATGCTCAACACCTTTAGGAACCACAAATAATTCCCCTTCCTTCAGAATTACCTTACCATCACGGAAATAAATACTCATCTGCCCTTCAATCACGATAAACGCCTCATCCGTATCTTGATGAGTATGCCAGATAAAATCCCCCTGGAATTTGACAAGTTTTAAATGATATTCATTCAACTTGGCAATTATTTTAGGTGACCAATGATCTGAGAATTTAGCAAATTTCTCACCCAAGTTGACGATTGGATATTCCATCAATATACCTCCTGTAATATGTAAGTATCTCGGCGAACTGCATGCAAGAGAACGGTATTACCGTAAGAATAAAATGTAGAGTAACCTGATAAATGAGATTTAAGACATGCATCATAGGTAAAGCAAACTTTACAACTGGCGGTGATAAGAGAACACAAGAGTTATCAATTTAGTAAGAAAATTTAGAAAAGAAGCCAATCTTACCCAAGAAGAATTAGCAAAAGCTACAGGTGTCTCAAGGCAGAGTATTATTTCTATTGAAAAGGGGCACTACATCCCCAGTTTACCTTTGGTGCTCCAGTTTTCCAAACTTTTTAACTGTTTAATAGATCAAAATATCGCATTGGTGGAGAAAAAATAAATGGATGCATGATTTAAAATGTACCAATTATACTCAACCTGTTTAGCCTCGGTTATAAAAGCGATAATGATCGGATTTTGGTTTTGCTATGTATTTTTCGTTTACCGCAGCATGGGATGGGATCTATTTATTATCATACTGGCAATGGCGCTGTCAAAAATTGCTGCTATGATTTATTTCCGAATAGCAAATTGAGATTGTAGCAAATTGGCGGGCGCTTATTCGGTTGTGCCTCCAGCACCTCCATCTCTGGTCTTGCTTCGCTCTATGGATTGTAGCGCCAGATAACTGTCGCCAAATTTACCAAGATTATCCATTTCGGTATCATATTGGTCGTAGTGGCGTTCTTCGTCTACCACCAGACTCTCAAATAACTGCTTTGAAACAGAATCTGCGTTCACCGCACACTCGTTTGCCCATTTATTATAATCCTTCGCACTGTGTTCTTCCATTTGCTCGGCCAGTTCCAGCATCTGCTTGACTTCATGAATTTTTTTTACCTCGGTAGAGGCTTTCATCTCTACCTCACCTTTTAGAAAGAGAATTCGCTCAGCCAGCCTCTCTATGTGCAGCATCTCTTCAATAGCGGTTTTTTTGAACAAGTTGGCTAACAGGTCAAAACCCTGGTCGTCGCAATGAAAATGAAAGAACATATATTGATGAACTGCACTTAATTCATCTGACACCGCTTTGTTAAGTAATAAAATACTTTTGGGGTGCATAGGTGTTCTCCTTTTTTATCAGTTGTATTAACTTAAACTCAGTTTATTGCTTTGATGATGATTAAGGTCATAAAGAGCGGCGGCATTACCCGCCACTCTCATGATCTACCAGATATTTGCCCGTTCCTCTGCCGGCCGCCACATTTGATCACCTTCCTGTACCTCGAACGCTGCATAAAATTGTGGTAGGTTACTTAAGGGACCAATTACCCGATATCTGGCCGGGGAATGTACATCGGTTTTCAAACGAAGCAACAAGTTTTCTTTACGTATATTGCTTTGCCATATTTGGGCATATCCCAGGAAAAAACGTTGTTCAGGTGTGAAGCCATCAATTAACTCTTTTTGTGGATTCTTTTCCAGCGCTCGCAGCATGGCGTCATAGGAAATACTTAAGCCACCCAGATCAGCAATATTTTCACCAAGGGTCAGCTTACCGTCAATATAAGCACTATCTATCGGATTGTACTGATCAAACTGCTCAACCAGTATCTGTGTTCTTTCCTCAAAACGTTTGCTGTCTTCCTCCGTCCACCAGTCATTTAAGCTGCCATCCTTATCATATTGACGTCCCTTATCATCAAATCCATGGGTCATTTCATGACCGATGACCACCCCGATAGCTCCGTAGTTAATAGGATCATCCGCTGCCGGATTGTAAAAGGGTGGCTGTAGAATGGCGGCCGGGAAGACAATTTCGTTGCGAATAGGATGATAGTAAGCATTCACCGTCTGGGGCGTCATACCCCATTCGGTGGGATCAACCGGTTTACCGATTTTATTTAGATCATAATCTGTGGCGAATTCATTCGATCGAATGACATTCAAGATATAATAATCTGGTTTAATCTCCAGACTGGAATAATCAATCCATTTATCGGGATAGCCAATTTTTACACCAAAGGCTTCCAGTTTGGCAAGTGCTCTTTCTCTGGTTTCATTACTCATCCAGTCTAATTGTTGGATATGTTCTTTAAAAGCTGCTTTCAAATTCATTACCAGATCCAGCATGTGTTGCTTGGATTCCGGTGGGAAATATTGTTCCACATAGAGCTGACCCACCAGTTCGCCCAGATTATTGCTGGTGGTGTTAAGGACACGTTTCCAGCGTGGTTTTAGCTTTTCGGTACCAGACAGAAATTTACCAAAAAAATCAAAATTTTCATTTACAAAATTTGAGCTTAAATAGGGAGCAGTTTCATGAATTAGATGCCAGCGAAGATAAGTTTGCCACTCTGCTACGTTCACCTCCCGCATCATCTTGCCGGTTTCTTTGAAAAAGAGGGGTTGTGCCACGTTAATCTCACCTGGATCGCCCAGGCCGATGTTATCAAAATAAGTAACCCAGTCGAAATAAGGAGTCATCTGGTCTAATTGGCGCAAGGTCATTTTATTGAATGTGGCAACCGGGTCCCTTTGTTCCAATTGGGTCATGGAAGCTTTTGCCAGCCTGGTTTCCAATTTCATGACAGTTTGGGCATTCTGCCTGGCCATTTCATCATCATCCCCCAGTAATCCAAACATATTAGTTAGATGCTTCACATACGCCTCTCTGATCTCTTTAGAACGGGCATCTTCATTTACATAATAATCACGATCTGGTAGACCCAATCCACCCTGATACAGCCAGGCAATGACCATTTCGGTATTTTTCTTATCCTGTTCGGAGAATATGAAAAAGGAGGGAGTAATACCCTGAGAATGAAATTCGGCTATTACTTTCTGAACATCATGGCGGTTCTGCATATTGTCAATCATATTGAAATATTCTGTGAGGGCCTTTACACCCTCTGATTCAATTTTTGAACTGTCCATACCACTGGCATAGAAGTCACCGATCTTTTGCCATTTAGTTCCTGGTTTGCTATCTTTCTTTACCGCGGCCTCGTTGAAAATTGTCTGAAGCTGCAGCAGATTCTGTTCTGCTAGATACTCGAAAACACCCCAGCGACTGTATTCCTCCGGAATGGGATTATTCTTCAACCAGTTTCCATTGGCATACTGATAAAAATCGTCACTGGCTTTCACCGTGGTATCCATATTGGCAGGATCCCAAGGTTTGACCTGCTTGCCACTCTGAGTTGAACAGCTAAAAATCAATAGAATCACAATTATTGAACTCACCAAATAACGCATCATAGGCTCCTTTCCATTAATAAGAAATCTTTTTAGTTTTTTTTAGTGTAGACATTCTCAAATCCCCGGCCCAATCTGGTCGAGCGTGCTAAGAATAAAGGAAAATATTATAATAGGTTTTTCTCGAGGTCAATGGTAGTAAAAAATATTTTTACAGCTATTACGAGATCGGATATCAATGTTTCAATAGTACTAACTTCCTGGAAGGGGTGGTTATTTATAGTTAGAGGAAACCTAGCGATTTTTATAAGTTTTTGCCAAGATCAAAAGCTCTGGAAAGATTCACATCCCTAAAGGTATCATCTCCCGGCATCATTCCTCCCAGAATAAAAATTTCCGCCTTTCCAATTCCTACCCCGAGCAACCGATCATTTAACAGGATTCGTCTCATACTCTCGGCAATACCAGTTTCTTCCAGGTGTTCAATGGTATGACCGGCTGGACAGATAACAAGCGCTTTCTTGATATGAATTTGGGTTTTTCGCTGTTCATCCTGATCATAAAAGTAGGCATAACCATAGGTCCAAACGCGATCAAACCATCCCTTTAACTTAGCGGGACAATCACTCCACCATACCGGGAAAATAAAGACCAGCGCATCAGATTTGTTAATTTTGAGTTGCTCAGCCTTCACATCAACAGGTATTGCTACATAAGGATCAAGTCCAACCTCCCGATGGTATTGATCCTCATCCATGTCTGTTTGAAAATTCATCTGATACAAATCACCAATCTGATATGTATGTCCGGCTTCCTCAAGTCCTTGAAGGAAAGCATTCAATACTTCCCGGCTGAAGGACTTTTTGGCCGGATGTGCATAAACTATATATACGTGCATTAGAGTACCTGAATATATAATATTTTTTGATTACTTCCTTTCTTGGTTCCACATTTTTCAGACAACTTTTTGTTATCTTAATTGGTCTGTAAACCAAGGCAACTTCCCATGAACTCGCTGGTAAGGGAAGAACGGAATGTTCATTATTTAAGTCCCAGTTTTTTCCTCTGTGCCAAGAGGTTAATAGATTCTTTTACTCTTTGTTCTTTGGTCTTCTGTTGTTTGGCGATTTGAATCCAGCCGATATATTGTTTCTGGTAAGTTGGGGCAAGTTGTTCAAAGAAGTCTTTTGCCCTCTTATTTTTAGCTAATGCATTACTTAGAATTTCCGGCAATTCGAAAGATATCTGAGGACGATCCGGTTTATCCCATAAACCAGATCTTTTGGCGGCTTCGATTTTCGCCATGCCAACGGGAGTCATTCGATTATGCTCTATCATCTTTAGTACGCGCTTTTTGTTCGAATTCGACCATCGACTATCCACTTTTCGGGGTGTAAATTTACGGGCGTATCTCTGATCATCAAGCTTTTTTATAATGCTGTCGATCCAACCGAAGCACAAGGCCTCTTCAATTGCATCTTCATATTCCAGGCTTGCTTTACCCGTTTCCTTTTTGAAAAAAATCAGCCAAATACCTGATTCTTTATTATGATTTTCACTTAACCAGTTACTCCATTCATCCCGGGTCTGTACATAAACTTCTTTCATGACTTAATCTTCACTTATGTTAAATAGATATGGTAATATTTACTTTTATATCCGAAACGATTGTCAAGTTTACCAGTAAGGTACAATCTGCCCTCAGGAAAATCTTTTTAAAATTTCCCGCAATCCTTCCTCCACCTCATTTCTGGGCAGATTTCCCAAGATTAATTCCTCATCGCTCTTTGTCCGTAGCCGTTTAAAAAAAGCCTCGCTTTCTGCCTGGATATTGGGATATCCTGCCTCGATCAGTTCGAACAAAATGTCTTCGGCTTTCGAAAATCTTCCCTGGTGTTCATAGTATTGAAAAAGTTTATATTTTAAACCAGGAAGTATTATGTAACTTTCGATTTTTTGATAGATACAATCGATTTCGTCATTGCAATTTTCAAGTTCAACATCATTACCGCTTATAACAGTTTCAATAAATAGACTTAAAGATTTTTGAAACAGGGGATATGCTGTTGAAAAATCATGTTCTTCCAAAATTTCTGCTTCTATCTTAAGTAAATTTGCAATCGCATAGCATTTTTCTACTTCAAACCTCTCGCCAATTTTTAATAATGCAATGATTTCCGAATCGGTTAAGGAATGAATTAAATGGGGATCAAATCCAAGTAAGCTTTTATAGGTGACATGTATCTCTTCCAGGGCAGCTTTATAATTTTGATTGTCTTTATTGAAAAGGATTTTACTGAGCACTTGAATCAGCTGATCGATGAAACGCATGATATAATCTCTATGAATCATCCGGCATTTTACCTTTTCAATTATGGAGTTTAAGATAAAACCTAAATAAATATTTTTTTACCGCTTCCTGCTATCTGAGATACATCAGATTACCTAAAAAAGCAATCCCAGTATTATAAGTATTGATGACAGAGTAAAAATGATCGGACATAATTTAAAGGGAAGAAAATTAACTTTAAATCCAGAAAATAAAGAAATTATAGCCAGAGTAAAAAGCATGGCTATCGAAATGATATATACATAAGATGATACAGGGCTACCTTTATCTATCAGCGTTATGCCTGAGATCAAAGCACCCATAAAAATAAGGGCGACCCCTTCTACAATCCATTCCATAGTAATGATGTATTTATTATCCTGGCTGATATCTCCGAAACCTTTCACGACAGCTTTTGTTGGAAAGAGATGCGCAATACCCCAAATAAAGGTAGTTGACGCACCAGCTAATAGTAAAAGCTGGCTTAACATATCCAATTCCTTAATTTAATTGAACAGTGTACTTTTATATAGTCACGTTTTAACTAATGGATATACTTCTTCTTAAATACGAAATATACTGGAAGTCCTGTTAGAACAGTCAGGACCGCAATTGAAGATTCGATTGGTCTCTCGAAGAACGCCAGGGTAAGCATAAATAAACCCGCCAGAATATAAAGGCTTGTGGTATACGGAAATCCGGGAAACATAAACGGATTCTTTTGTAGATACCTCAATTTAAATACCCCGAGAACTGCTAAAATTGGAAATATTCCCAGGGCAAAACCCATATAGGTCAATATTTGATCAAAGGTTCCTGATAAAACCATAATTATCGAGATGGCAGCTTGCAGAAGAATCGCCTTACTCGGTACATGATAGGTTGGATGAACTTTTGATATTGATTTAAAAAAGTATCCTTCCTTCGCCATGGAATAATAGACCCTTGGACCAAGAATGATGAAAGCGCTCAACGATGAGAAAAGAGCAAAGGATATTAGTAATGAAAAGATTATTTCTGCCGAACTGCTAAACAAGTTACCCATGGCAAGTCCACCAATAGAGATAACGCCTTTCATTTCTTCAGGAGGTATGGCGTATATAAATAAGATATTCAGACTTAAATAGAGGACTATAACGATGGCTGTTCCCAAGAGTAATGAAAGAGGTAGGATTTTTGACGGATTTTTTATTTCAGATCCGATATAGGTAGCGGCATTCCATCCGCTGTAAGAAAACATGATCCACATCAAGGAAAGACCGATGGTTTTCCATCCAGCAAAGTTAAATGTGAATTTAGCTCCCTGAAAAAAATGAGTGTAATCGCCCCTACCTAAAGATAGTCCTGCTAAAATAAGAATGACGACTAATCCCACCTTCAGGACCGTCAAATAGTTCTGTACTATTGAACCAAACTCAATACCTCTCAAATGGATAGAAGTGAAAAGCAGAATGATAAAAACAGAGAGGATTTTCTTTAATATTTCTGGATTGAGTAAATCGTTTGAACTTCCCCATTCAAATAGAGTGGGAAATGCTCTGCTAAAATATTCACTGAATCCGATGGAAGAAGCCGCGATGGGAGCTGAGAAGCCAACAATAAAAGATACCCAGCCGCTTAAAAAACCGAACAGGGGATGGTATAGCTTGGAAAGAAAGATATATTCTCCTCCTGCTTGGGGCATGGCCGCCCCAAGTTCGCCATAAGCGAGTGCTCCGCAGAGTGCAATAATACCTCCAACCATCCACAATAGCATCATTAGCAAGGGATTGTTCAGGTCGGCCATTAATAATCCAGAAGTAGTAAAAATACCTGCCCCGATCATATTAGCAATTACAATGTTCGTTATGGGGAACAGTTCGAGCTTTCTTTCCAGTTGATTTGTCTCTTTGTTACTCATCTCCCATTAATCTTTCGATTTCTTATAACTGATAGATACACCGGCATGACTTGAGTTATCGATAGTTGTTTCATAATTGGGCAGGCTTTTGACATAGTCCAAGAATTGTTTAGTGCCACCAGAGCCACCCCCACGATTTGATACATT
>Ga0209635_10001113_pt1 | contig 19739 bp, 18 predicted proteins | sample DeeMarSWOR230_32_FD_187463 | JGI IMG/M metagenome (GOLD analysis project Ga0209635, IMG submission 187463) | Marine sediment microbial communities from White Oak River estuary, North Carolina - WOR-2-30_32 (SPAdes) (version 2) | ecosystem: Environmental > Aquatic > Marine > Intertidal zone >...
TCGGCGGTCAGGCAAATTTCCCAGACACCATAGTCACTGATCTTTTCCAGCTCAAATTTTCTGCGCACTTGCCATTTACTCATATCTCCTATTAGGTAAATCGCTGTTGCGTTTGGCGCCCATTCACGGAAAACCCATTCGCCTCTTTGGAAATGCAGGCCGAAGTATTCGTGGCCGGATGCAAACTCCGCTATGCTCATTTTATCCTGTGTGAGGCGATGCTCTGTCTCTTCGATACGTTCCAATCGGTGTCGAATCTGGTCTGAAAATGGCGTGAGGTACGAGTCGCTTTTCAGCAGGCGGTTCAGTCGGCTTTCAAGACCCCTCATTAAAACACCTTATTCTGTTTTAATGTACAAGTAATTTAACTTTTTCAGAAGCCGTGAACAAAGCGAAATATTTTGCTGGCGCGCAAATGCGCGTATTCTTGCGAGTTTCCTTAGCAATTTTCTCGAGATTTGTTCCAAAATAGGTTCAGCAAGATGGCGCAATTCAAAATGCAATGCTGTTTCGTTTCATGCGTTTTTTGCTTCAACCAGTTTTAATGAAAGACCAAAGGATTCCATTTTTGTTTCCAGCGCACTCAGGATGTCTTCTTTTTTCGTTCTGAATGATTCAATATCCTTGCTTTCAACTATCACTTTTATCGAAGGCTCGGTGTTTGAACCTCGCACGAGAACCCACCCTGTGGAGTCCAAGATTCGTATTCCGTCGAGCCTTGAGATTTCAGCGTTTGAATGCGAGAATTGCTCTGCGATTAAGTCCACTATCTTAAACTTGATATCATCTGGGCAAGGCACGAATATTTGTTCATAAGGGTAATCCTGGATCCCATCCATAAGGCTTGATAGTCGCGACCCGCTTTTTAGAAGAGCCTCTGCCAGTTTCAGCGTTGCCAGGAAGCTGTCATCGAAGAAGTAGAAATCAGGAACGAAAATGTGACTTGAAACCTCTCCTCCAAGTATTGCATTGTTTCTCTTCAAAGCTTCAGATACGTGAACGTCTCCAACTTTGGATCTAATCACCCTAATGCCTAAAGGCTCTAGTTCATTTTCCAGAATTGTGGAACAGGGTACACTGACCACAACTTTCTTTTCTCTTTCTGTTTGTATTTGCCTAGCTAGAGTGATCAGTATTTTTTCAGTTTTGCAGGATCTTCCTTGATCATCCACAAACACACACCTGTCCGCATCTCCATCGAAGGCTACTCCCAAGTCACATCCTTCCTGAACAACCAGCGATTTCAACTTCCCGATTTCGCTATCCTTGTTGTGGGGGGATCTGTTGGGGTAATTTTCATCAGGCGAGTCATTGATTCGGATGGTCTGATATCCTGCTTTTTCAAGAATATCGCCTGCTATCCCCGACGCTCCGCCGTTTCCAGCATCCACCCCTATTTTCAACCGACCTATATTCTGGTGTGTCGTTGAAATTAGTGACCAATAGGATTTGATTATTTCCTCAGTTTTCTTCTGAAATAGTTTTCCCGCTTTCGTCAACGTGTTGGTAAACTGGCGGTTATCGAAGAAGATATCTTTGATTCTATTGTTTTCTTCAATAAATCCTGTTCCGTCCGAATGCCTCAAGCGAAAGCCATTGTACTCTGGGGGGTTATGCGAAGCGGTTAGATAAACTCCCGCTTTGAAGGTCCCTTTCCAAATGGCAAAATTAGCTATGCCTATCGGCACTTGCCCAATCGTTGTTACATTGCAACCGGTACTCTGGAGCCCATCCACAAAGCTATCTTCTAATGATTTTGCTCCCCTGCGAACATCTCGCCCAACGCATACATTGCCGCGTTTCTTCATAAAAATTCCAAAGGTCTTGCCTAGATGAAAAGCAAATTCAGGTGTGAGCTCACTGTCATAGATTCCTCTAATATCGTATTCTCTGAAAACGTGAGAGATTGACCCAAAGTCCATTCAAGAGGGAAAACGATTAACAATATTTAAGATTTTCCGATTCATTTTGATGCAGGCTCAGAACTGAGGACAAGTTCCGCGCTCGCTGCATACACTTTTTTGGCATGACTATTTATATGGTGGTAACTACCCGCGCATCTGCAACTGCACGGAAAAGAACCCAAATGGGAGCTGCCCGGTTAGACTGGCACCCAAATGGAGTCAAATCCAATCCTAAGTTCAAAGGGGTGTGGGGCTGCTGGTCCCCATAACCAGACGAGATTGTGTGAAAAGGCCAGAATTGAGCTATCTAAGAAGGTTTTGTACGCCTGAAACTGGGCATTCCCCAAGCTGCGCGCGTTTATGCCGTTTAAGGAACATATAAATACATTTTCGAAACTAGTTCAGACCCAGAACTAGGGTGAACATCTTGAGGATCGGCTTCTTTGTTTATGAATATCCGCCTGCGATTGTTGGTGGTTTGGGCACGTATGCTGAAAATGTAACGCAGGAATATATTGACATAGGACATGACGTTTCAGTCTTCACGCTAAATGGGGGCAATCTGAAAACCAGAGAAATCCTAAGAGGCGTGGAGGTTCATCGCCCCCTGATTGCCAATGCGAGTAACGTTTTTCCATTTTTCGTGGTCGACGATTTAAAGAAATGGGGCACCAACATAAAATTCTTCAACGACATTTTCATATACAATATTCTCAGCGCGACCAAATTCATAAATGGCCTGATAAAAAAGGAGAAGTACAATTTTGACATTGTATGCGTGCACGATTGGCTGAGCAGTATTTCCGGTCTTGTGATAAAGAATGAAACGAAAATCCCAGTGGTCTTTCATACACACAGTACAGAATGGGGAAGAAGCCAGGGCCCAGGATCAGAAGTAGTGTCGCATTTCGAATATGCCATGGCTCAAAACTCAGACAAAATAATAACTGTCAGTTACGCCATGCAACAAGACCTAGCAAGGCACGGTTGGTCCCCATCAAAAGTAAGCGTAGTTTGGAACGGTGTGGACCCCGAACGTTACGACATGGCAAAATGCAAGCAGGAGGACGTTGCGGCGATTCGCAAAAAATACGGCGTTCCCATGGACTGGAACATGCTTCTGTTCGTGGGAAGGCTTTCTTGGGTGAAGGGCGTTAGAAATCTTTTGCTGGCAATGCCTTCTGTCTTGAAGGAATACCCTAACACTAAACTCGTGATTCTGGGCAAAGGGGAAGAACAAAGGGACATAGTTGAAACAGCGGACAGGTTAAACATTAAGAACAATATAGCGTACCGCTTTGATTTTGTTCCGGAGCCGGAGAGAATTATGCATTATGCTGCTTCGGACGTTTGCATATTCCCCTCGGTCTATGAACCTTTCGGCATAGTCAGCTTGGAAGCGATGGCCCTAGAAAAGCCTGTCGTTGTGGGCGCACATGGCGTAGTGGGTTTCAAGGAACAGGTGGTTAGTTCTGGCACAGAGCAGAATGGAATACACGTAAACGGCGAAGACCCGGTGGACATTGCTTGGGGAATAAAAGAAACGTTGCGGAATCCCGAAAAGGCGAGAAATTGGGGCGAGAACGGACGCAAAAGAGTACTAGAATATTTCACGTGGCGCAAAGTTGCTGACGAAACACTAAAAATCTACGAATCACTAATCTGAATAGATTCAAGACAACATAACATTTTTTCTTTTCCATTGGCTGTCCGAAATCTGAAGCTGCGACATAAGCTGAAAACAAGCTTGAATAGCGCGCACTCAGGCTAAGAGCTGAAACTCAGAAAACCTTAACTGCATGAATTAATGATAATGATATACGGAGGAGTTGCGTTTTGTCTGGGCAATCAGGTAGTATACCTATTCTAGTTATGAGAGAAGGATCGGGAAGATCTAGGGGCAGGGATGCTCAACGAAATAACATTATGGCGGCAAGAACTATTGCAGAAGCCGTAAAGAGTTCGTTAGGTCCCAAAGGTATGGATAAGATGTTGGTGGATAGTTCTGGCGATGTAATTATCACCAGTGATGGAAGAACTATCCTTGACAAAATGGATATTGAACATCCAGCTGCCAAGATGATGGTTGAAGTAGCTAAGACCCAAGACGCGGAAGTAGGAGATGGAACCACCACGGCCGTCATTTTAGCCGGCGAACTCTTGGGAAAAGCTGAAGACTTGATAAACAAAGGGGTTCATCCAACAGTAATCGTTGAAGGATACATCAAAGCAACAGATAAAGCTCTTAAAACCCTTGAAAACATCGCGATTCCCGTTAAGCCTACAGAAAAGGAGTTCTTAAAGAAGGTTGCTGCAACCTCCATGGCTAGTAAGCTGGTAGCTGAGAAAAAGGAACAACTTGCTGAGATAGCCGTTGAAGCCGTTTTAAGCGTGGCCAGAAAAGTTGGAGAAGATTACTTGGTGGACTTGGACGATGTCACGATAGAGAAGAAGCATGGTGAATCGCTTACTGAAACTAGGCTTATTGAAGGATTGGTTCTCGATAAAGAAGTTGTGCATTCAGGCATGCCTAAACGGGTTGAGAAGGCAAAGATAGCGTTGTTAGAGAGCGCGCTTGAGATTAAGAAGACCGAGTTGGATACTAAAATCAACATTGACAGTCCTGAACAGATAGAATCTTTCTTGCGGGAAGAGGAGGATATGCTCAAAGCGATGGTTGAAAAAATAGTTGCCACCGAAGCCAATGTCGTTATCTGCCAGAAAGGCATAGACGATATGATACAGCACCTCTTATCCAGGAAAGGAATTTTGGCTGTGCAACGGGTTAAGGCGTCGGATATGAAAAAACTAGCTATGGCAACGAGCGGAAAGCCTGTTACTAATCTAGACGGACTCTCAAAAAGCGACCTGGGCTATGCCGGACTCGTTGAGGAACGAAAGATCGGCGACGACAAGATGACTTTCATCGAAGGATGCAAAAACCCGCGCTCAGTAGCTATTCTCATACGAGGCGCGGATAAACGCTTTCTTGATGAAGCTGAACGATCTGTTCACGATGCGCTATGCGTAGTCCGAGACGTGGTTCAGGTGCCCAAGATCGTTGCGGGAGGGGGAGCTCCAGAAATGGAGGTTGCTAGAGCACTTAGAGTTTATGCTGAAACGCTGCCGGGCAGAGAGCAACTTGCAGTCCGGAGCTTCGGGGAGGCCATGGAAATTGTGCCATTAACGTTGGGTGAAAATGCAGGTCTGGATCCTATAGATCTTCTTCTAGAGCTTAGAGCCCGCCATGAGAAGGGAGACAAATGGGCAGGCGTCGACGTCTTCGAAGGAAAAATCAAAGACATGAGGGAACTGGAAGTCTACGAGCCCGTGGCTGTTAAGAAACAGACAATCAAGTCTGCTGCTGAAGCTGCCACAATGATACTGAGGGTCGATGATGTCATCGCCTCAGGCAAGATGAAAGCTCCGCCTATGCCTCCTGGGGGAATGCCCGGCGGCGGCTACGGCGGTATGCCACCAGAGTATTAGAGCGAGTTAACAACTACTACAAGCAACCCTACTTTTTTAAAGGAATCCAGTTTTCTCCGAGATGTTATACAGTGTCACATTTTTCCTATAACCCTAACAAGGCAACCTCTCTATAGAACGCGCGGTTATCTTACACAGAAATTAGGGTTGATTATTCTTCGCCTTAAGGGCCACCAGGCATTCCGCCGCCTGGTCCACCTTTGGGTGCTTTGGACATTATGACGTCATCTATGCGCAGTATCATCGATGCGGATTCAGCGGCTGATTTAATGGCTTGCTCTTTGACCGTGAGTGGTTCAACGATGCCGCTTTCTAGGCTGTTCTGGACTTTGCCCGTGAAGACGTTTATGCCCATGTACTTGCCAGCGTCTTTATCGTGCACTGATCTAAGCTCGACCAGTACGTCTATAGGGTCAAATCCAGCATTTTCTGTTAATGTTCGGAGGATAATCTCCATCGCGCTTGCGAAAGCTTCCACGGCTAGTTGCTCTCTGCCACCAACTTTGGTGGCGTACTTGCGCAGTTCTTTTGCAACTTCGATTTCAACCGCTCCGCCTCCAGCAACTATTTTGCTGTTTTCGATGACATCTGAAACCACTGAAAGCGCGTCGTTCATTGCTCTTTCGGCTTCGTCTACCATTCTTTCCAGCCCCGCGCGTATGAGTATAGCCACTGAGTGGGGATCTTTGCATTTTTCAACGAAGATCATTTTATCGTCGCCGATTTTGCGTTCTTCCACTAAACCAGCCAAGCCCAAGTCTGCCGCCTTCAAATCGTCCAAGTTAGAGGTTACTCTTCCACCAGTAGCTCTAGCGAGTTTTTCCATGTCTGACTGTTTAACTCGTCTGACTGCGATTATCCCTGCTTTAGCGAGAAAATGCTGCACCAAGTCGTCGATGCCTTTTTGGCAGAAGACCACGTCTGCTTTTGCAGCTTTGATTTTGTCCACCATAGCTTGCATCATGTTTGTCTCTTGATCTAGAAACGCTTGCATTTGCATGGGGTCTTTGATGCGGATTTCAGCGCTCATCTCCGTCTTCTCGATTTCAAGTGCTGAGTCGAGGAGAGCGATTTTCGCGTTCTCCTTTTTCTTGGGCATCCCTGGATGGATAACTTCTTTGTCGACGATTATCCCACTAATTAGTTGGGACTCGAGAAGGCTCTTGCCCGTTTTCTTTACAAGTTGAATATTGTCTATGTCTGCAATCATCTTGTCTCCACGTTTCTCGGCAATTTGCTTTACAGCTTCTATGGCTATTTCCGCAAAGCGCTCTTTAGCGCCGCCCACTGCTTTGCTGCCCATGGACGTTAAGGCGACTCTCATCATCATTTTTTGATCTTCGACGTCGATGGGCACCGCGTTTTTCTCTATGATCTCGATTGCTTTCTGTGCCGCCTTGCGGTATCCTGCGACGAGTATTGTTGGGTGGATGTTCTGGTCCAATAATTCTTCTGCTTTCTTGAGAAGTTCGCTGGCTAACACCACAGCGGTTGTCGTTCCGTCACCAACCATGTCATCCTGCGTCTTGGCGATTTCCACCATCATTTTCGCCGCTGGATGCTCAACGTCCATTTCTTCCAGGATTGCTGCACCATCGTTTGTTATGGTTATGTCGCCTAAACCGTCGATGAGCATTTTATCCATGCCGCGTGGACCAAGCGTGGTCTTTAAAACTTCGCCGATTACACGTGCAGCCATAATGTTGTTTCTCTGAGCCTCTTTTCCTCTGCTTCGAGAGGTTCCCTCCTTCAAAATAAGTACAGGTTGACCACTTTGCGTTTGAGTTAAATATGCCATGTTAATCCGCTTTCCTCAAAATCTGTTTATTAATAATCTTTTAGTGCCTAATATTGTTGTCTCATTTTTTCTTCAACTGTTTTAGCGTTTCCGAAGGACTATCCTGAGCTTTTCCATTTTTTTTTCTTTATTGAGGAGGCTGAACAATAACGGATAGGAAGCTGGAGTTTGCATTCATCGATGGCGATTAAGTTTAGCGCGCACATGTGATTAAAAACTAGATGAGAGTACACTTATGTAGCCTTGTAGTATGTTTGCTCTCCGGTATTTTGCGTAATTTTCCTTGCTTCTACAGTTCCTTCTTTGACCAGATTTTCTATAGCATTTTGAAAAAGCCAATAACCAGCAACGCCGCCAATAAAACCCCCCAAGTCTTTAATATCAATTTTGTATCCCATGGCACTTACTATTTCCGGAAGAGTATACGCAGTATCCTGATTTTTCCTCAAAAAAGACAGAATCTGTTTTTCGAATGTATCAGACTTACATCCCAAATTCCATTCTTCTTTACCTATCGGCATTATTATCTCACTTCACCATGTTTTCCCTATCTAATTAGTGCGTTAAGCTCCGCTATTATGTTTTCGTACTTCTCACGAGCCATAGTCTCCAAAGTATGAAAGGTGCAAAAGGCGTTCTTGTGTGGTGTGTAGATTTCTGAAGATGACCCCTGACTAGACCACACGAAAAGGAAAGCAATATGTCAACTTAAAATGTGGCTGTACCAGAGGATACCTGAAAAAGTTCCCATTTTCAAAATTGGAATCCAATGTTGAACTTGGTTCCTTTCTCAATTTCGTTTTTAGGAGTTACGCTTCCGTTGAGGGCTTCCGTCAGCCTCTTGACTGCGCCTAAACTGAATCCTTGAGCCTTAGCGTTGCTCCCAAAATAAATCTCGAGAAAAGAGTCATTGATGGGACTTGTGCCTGTCCTTGGTTTCTTTTGTCGCTCTAATCTTTCCCAAACCACCGTTGTGTGCGCTCAACACAAATTGCAGCGTGCTTTCCTTGAAATATTCTCTAAATTGATTTCCACATTTAGTGCACTTGTACATCTTGACTCTGAACCGGCCAAAGGTCCATTCTTTATCAGACCCGTGCTTGTGCGCTGTACAATTCGGACATCTTGGCATAACTTTCTACCTTCCAGAGTCATAGGCACAATTACTACATATGCCATTTCCACGGAACCTTAATCAGCAGATTTCATATTCTACTTGCTAAGCTTACGCTATTGTTTAATTCTTCCTGCGCCATTGCATTTTGGGCATCGTTTTCTTGAATCCCCAGTACCAATCGTGCCTCTACCATGGCATTCGGGACAGGTAACCATCCAATCTTCATCACGCTCATAGTACCTTCTGGGCATAAAACTCACTTTTTTTAATAATCCACTGGACCAACACTTTCCAGTTTCTCTTGTATCTCTTTCCTAATATTTAGATATTAGTGCATGCTCGATAAAAACAAGCTGAATTTCCGTAATTTCATCTTTGCCTTTCTACGTTACGATTTCCATCAGCAGTAACAGGACATTTTAGCCGTCCTGCCGCTTTGTCAAGACTGTTTTTCCATTGTAGCGGACGTAAATTTGAAAGGTCATCACCACCATTGGGATTAATGTGGTCAATCTCCCAGCCATAAAAGGAATTTCTGTCACCGTGTCTTATTCTACTAATCCAAGCCCCGCATTGGTCTTTTCTCAATATTTCAGGGTTAAAATTTGCGGCATCGGCTTTTTCCCAAACTCTTTGAAGTAGGTCTTCACTAACAGTCATGTTACATCTGCCTTTGTTGAAGTAACTTCAACTTTTATTTAACATTTTTGAAAACCTTTGGAGGTCCCAGTAGGGTTTTGAGTGGGATATTTGGGTTTGCGAAATAGTTTAACCTTGTCTATTTCATACGAGCTTCCAATATACTAGTCGTAAAACAGCAAGTTGCAAAAAGAAGAGTTAGAGTTAAAGGCAAAACAGGGGTCTTCTTGTTGTGAGAGCCGATAGCACGCGTTTTTATTAGCGTGGTTATGCAAATGTATGTTTAAGTGATCTTAAGGATGGCGCGGTTTTCCAACTATTTTGGTGAAGAAAAAAACAACGGCTGCTATCAAGAAACGTTGTGGCTAGGGCTGAGAATCTATCGTGGACTATTCTTAAACTTGTTTGGAAGAAGAGCTCCGCTGTTTTGCGGGCACAAGCTAACGTACAATTGCAATCTTCGATGCAAGATGTGCCCCTTCTGGAAAAGATCCAGCAAGGATTCTAGTATAGAGCGAGAAAAAGCAATTCTAAAGCGGATTTATGATTCGGGCGTTTGTGGGATCGCGTTTGAAGGCGGAGAACCGCTCCTGAGAAAGGACTTGGCGGAAATTCTTGCTTTTTCTCGGTCGTTGCCGTTGCACACAAGCCTCATCACTAATGGGACGCTCCTCGAGTCCAGAATAGACGAGATAGCCCCATACATCAATGGTGCCGTTTATGTTTCGTTAGATGGTCTAGAAAAAACTCATGACACGATTAGAGGTGTTAGTGGTTGTTTTAGAAAAGCGGTAAGAGGTATAATGGCGTGCAGAGATAAGGTTCCTGTGACAGTCAACACGACGATAATGGCTGAGAACATCAGTGAGATTGAAGATTTGGTGAAGTTGGCAAGTGAATTGGATACAGGAATAGCCGTGTCCTTAGCGCATGAGTACTGCAACGTCAAGGCGTCTGCACCTGCTAGTCACGAAATAAAAGAGTTAGCTGGAAAACTTGCCGCGATGAAAAAGGATGGGTATCCTCTTATAAATTCAATCAGTTATTTGAAAGTCTTTGCTAAAGAGAAAAACTGGACGTGCAAACCTTGGTCGTCAATTAACGTTAGTCCAGAGGGCAATTTGGTCCTGCCTTGTTATGTTCGGAATGAATATGCGGCTACCCTCTCGGTTTTTGAAACCGACATCAAAACTGCAATCTCTAAATTCAATTGGAAAGAAACACAGAACTGCCAAGAATGCAGTCTCCATTGTTATGTAGAGCCTTCTCTGGTACTTTCAGGGGATTTTCGGACCTACCTGAATTGGGTGGCTCTAGTAAGCGGGCTCAATTCTAAAAAAGCAAAACAGCAACAACAATAGCGCGTAATAGTTTGAAAATTTAGTAAGTCGCTTTTGAAAACATCATCTTGCGGGATGATACCCGTTCCTCCCGTCGTCGTGTGACGACAATAAACCTTTCTCCCAGAGGAAGCGAAGTGCCTTTGCTATTTGAAAAAGGCGGATAGAATTAATACTCCATTTTTTTACATTAAATTTTAGCTTGCTCTTTTTTTAACATTGAGGACCAAGCTTTGCCTTTCCTTAAGAAGTTCTCTTACTTCACTACGAATTTCCTCGTCAGTAATTGGAGCTAAAATAATTCTTTCGGGACCTATAGTTTCTCCTATTTCTCTCTTAACTTTCAGAACATAGCCTTTTTCAGTAAGGTTGAATTCAAATTGTAATCTGAGAATAATGGGTGAAAGACCCGACTTAGCTATGGGCATTACCAGTGCATAGCCATTTTTGTATTCATGGATATGTGGTTGCTGTGTTTTTGTTCTCCCTTCTTCTCTGAAGACGTGTACAACTGGCATAAGCTGGAACTTCACTAGTTTCATAAGTTTACTTAACTCTCTTTTATGCAAATCTCCTGTACGCTGTTCCTTTTCCTGCATCTTTTTTAATTCTTCAATGGGTTGCTGTTTCAGTTTTTCTAGCTCTGCTTTCCATTTAGCCGACATAATTTGAACCTCTATGAGTATTAGATTTTTTGAGTTTAAGTATTTAGCTATTTTAGAACGGTTAAAATTGAAGTATCAAACAGTTTTTCTTCTATGCTTTTCAGCAGTTAAAAAGATTTAACCTGACAAGGCTTTTCATTATTGCCAAAGCTGGAAGCACTACTCTTTTTAGCTTTTTTTCACTGCAGACCCTGTTGCATTTACTGAAGTTTTAAAATTAAATAAGAAAAACGAGAGAGGGTGTCCTAAAGAGATACGAGTTGGACTTTGAACCTGATAGACTAATAAGAAAGCTTTACCTTAGGAATAGAGTACTCCACAAGGGAGTAAAGTTATGCCTATAACAATCGGTTCGCTATTTAGACGAATTGTCAAAGAATTGCAGACTCAAGATGACAATCCAAATAGCTACCTAAATAATCCAAAAAGCGACTTCTACAATCCAAACTACGCCATCAACAATCCAAGTAGCAACATCAACAATCAACATAGCAGAATCAACGACGCATCAAACAACCAATACAACAAGGAACGGCGAAGGAATGCTTTGAGAAAACTCATTCAAATATATCTGTCAGACTATCTATCTGCAGAACAAACAGAGCAACATGTTACAGAGTCTATCCCCTGACATTATTAGGTCTCTTTTAAATATTTTCAGAGTTCTACAGTCAAACCAACAGTAAAAAAAGTGGACGCAAAAACCTTTTTGCGGTCTGGAGAGCCCGGTTAGAGTGGTTCAGGATCCCTCTTCAATCTTCTTGCAGACCTGCTTTTCTTTTCAACGAATGGAGTTTCAAAGGCGCAGTGAGGGCAAACCCAAAACTTCTTTCCGCCTCGATTCACGATCTTTACTTCTTCGTAGCTGCTGGTTTTTTGGCACTCGTAGCATCTAAGGATGCTTTCGACAGGGCGCATAAGAACATAGTGTTCATGGAAGGCTTTAATGTTTGTGTGTGGGCTGAATGGAAGTGGCTATATCTTCACTCTCAACAAAACCCTCATTTTATCCAATTTCTCTGGTTAATCGTTAATGGTAACTATTCAGAAAACCCCAAAAAAGCTTTCTGTTAGCATCATTCATTGGCATGGTCATATTAACAGTAATTTAGTCTAAAATTTAACAAGGTATTCGTTTTGATTTGAACGAGAAAATACTTTTTGTTTTATCTACTTGTTATATTTTGAGGTATAAGCGCTAGAGAGTGAGGTGCCTGGATTCTCATTCTCTCTTCTCTCAGCAGTATCTTTCATTTCTTCAACAGCTTTGTCTATACTTGTCACGGGTAACAAGTCCCCCAAAACGATTTGACGTGATAGAAGTTCAATTCGTTCATGTTTTGCGTTGTCTTTAATCTCTGAAATAGTCATCTCTTTATCAGTAACATACAGTTCTATTATACAATCTTTGGGACGTTCTTTTGGGCTTCCTCTGACAAGTATTGCATAGTAATCGTTTTTTCCCCTTGAAAAGAGGCTTCCATATGAGTCAACTGGTGTCCAAGTTAATTTTGCCAATTACTTTCGCTCCCTTGCCTTTGCATTTTTTGGATAAGTGTTACTATTTTAGGGTATCTGCGTCTTATTTGTAATACAGCGTTCCTCTTTTTTTAAGTCTTCACATGGCAATCTCAACTATTAGCGCGCTAACTAGCTCGAGATAAAAATATAAAATACATTCTGCCTATAGAACTATTGAGGTGTAGCGATGGCCGAAAAGAAAAAAAAGGCTCGCGCTATTAAGAAGGAAAAGAAGCCTGTGCTTGCCGTCAAGGAACCTCAGCCTAGCTGGATTCCAGTTTTTAACAGGTTATTAGAAGAGTTCGGAGGTTACATGTGGGATCCCTTTAGGGGATTCGAATGGCCTATTGAATATGAGCTACCGACGCGAATACCTTACGTTGATGTTATCGACTCTGGCAACGAGTATGTCGTGAAAGCAGAACTTCCAGGCTTGAAAAAGGAAAACGTGCAGATTGAAGTGGGAACAAACGAGGTGTCACTAACTGCTAAATCTGAAGTGGAAACGGAGGAGAGGGGAAAAACCTATTTGCATAGGGAAAGAGCGTTCTCCACGTTCCGCAGACGAATAGGGTTCGGAGAAAGCATAGATACAGAAAAAGTGTCAGCAAGCATGGCTGAAGGAGTCCTTGAAATAAAACTTCCCAAGCTCGAGCCTAAGCCTAAAACGAAACGCAAAAAGATAACGCCCAAATAACCCCTTTTTTCTATATGGCTAGTTGACTGGGCCGTTTAAACAAGCACACTTGCTTTCTACATAATGGCTTAGTTCGGTCTCTTTATATTGCGCATTGATCCTTTGATTAGGTTGAGGGAGTATATGAGCAAAACAAGAAGAAAGAAGACTAGGCACATCGACACTGACGTCGCTGAACAAGAGGAGGAAAGAGAAACTGGGGACATTTATAATGACAAACAGAGAGGAGAAATGTTGAAAGCAGATGGAATTACTGCTGCCGAAAACGCGTTCATGCAAGGGAGAGAGATGAAGCCTGAAAAGAGAAAACGCCCCACCCATAAAGACACTGTTTCAGTTCAACTCGCTGAAGAAGAATATAAAGAAGACTAATCAGATCGCGCTAAAATCTACGAGAGAACTTGCATAAGCACGCGGAGCGCTTAAACCTTAAAACGCGCATTACCATGATAAATTCAGAAGGAGGAATATGATATTTGAGTTATGGTAGAAGACAGGGTGGTAGTTATGAGGGAAGGCGTGGTCATGGTAAGGGCTTTAAGCGCTGCCCGGTTGAGTTAGGAAAGGAATACGAAGTGGACATAACCGAAAAAAGCCCGCAGGGCGAAGGAATAGCTAGAATCCAGGGTTTCGTGGTACTTGTTGCTAACGCAAAACTGGGAGACCATTTAAAAATAAAAATTACGAGAACAGGCAGTATGACCGCAAACGCAGAAATAGTGAAATAACCTTTTCATTAAAAAATCCAATCTGTAGCGCCATTAACACGTGAAGCTCTTTTTGTTGAATGTTAAGGAAATCTTCAAATTAATTCACTAATGCCCGTCAGAAGGGGGACATCCCAGCTACGGCTCCCAGCATAGAACCATTGTTAAATAGTCTTGGAGGAGGGCTGGTTTTCCCTGTCGCCTTTTTCGCGTAAGGCTGCCTTAAAATGAAGTTACTGGGAAATGAAGGAGATGCGTGGATTTATTCTTTGGTAATCCATGTTTTTACTGCTTCTTCGACGGCGCGAGTCAAGTCGCCCTTTTTTCCGCCGAATCTCTCGATGGTTTTGAATCTGAGTTGCTTTTCCAGCTGATCCGAGAGTACCACGCTTATTCGACCCATTTTAAATCGCCGATTTTCATTAAGTTTTAGTGCACGATTCGCACGTGTCAGATGTTTTTCCAGTAAGCGAATTGCCCGACGCTAAGTTTCACGTTTGTTTTTGTTATCATTTTTCATTCACCTTTAATTCGCTTATCCACATAACATACTATGTGCATACGCGCTTATAAGTGTATTGGTTTATTGTCTTAAGTATTTAAGCGATAAATACTCTTTTTGAAAACAAAGCCACTAGAGACTGGGCTGATGAGGACCTGACACATTTACTTTAGTCCAAGTTTCATTTAGGCAGTTGAGTAAGGTCCTTGTTTTTCCTTAGTTGAGAAAATCATGACAAGTCGAAAACAGGTCCAAGAAAGAAAATGAAGCCTGAACATGACTTCAGCCTTTTACAGGAGTGACTGGAGAATTGCATAAGCTTAATGAGTTTCTCTCCCATTGATATCTTTGAGTCGAGTCGACGCATCTGAAAGTAGGCGTGAAAATTATGTCCGGAATATTATGTGATATCTGCAAGACCAGACCTGCAACAGCTAAAGTTACCGTGTTACAAAATGGACAGAAAAAAGTTTTACATGTCTGCACACAAGATTTGCGAAAACTCCAACAGCAATCGGCTTCACCCTTTGACCGAATGTTCGGTGGTCCCTTGTCAAATAACTTGTTCCAAGATATTGACGAGTTCGAAGACTTTTCCTCAAGATTAGGATACCCCTTGCCGCGTCATCGTGAAGCAGTGGACATTGACCAATACCTTTCTGCCCACACAAAAGAATTGCTTCAAGAAGCCGCCAAGACAGCTTTGAAGTTCAAACGTGACGAAGTGGATACGGAACACCTACTCTATGCAATTTCCAATAGCGACGTTATTAAAGAAATTTACAAGCAGTTCAAAGTCAACCCAGATGAAATAAAAAACTACATTGAAGCAAACACGCCTAAAGGCGAGAGAGAAGACAAGAAAGGCGAAACAACCCAGCTTTACATTACACCAAGAGTCAAAAACGTGTTCGAACTAGCTTTCCAAGCAGCTCAAGAGCTCGGCCACAGCTACATCGGCCCAGAACATCTGCTTGTCGGACTTATAGAAGAAGAAGACGGCATGGCAGGAGACCTACTCCGCAAGTACGGCTTGTCGCCACAAGCAGTCAGACAAAAAATCATCAAAGTCGTCGGTAAAGGAGCCCAAGAAGGGCGCGTAGAAGCGCAAAGTACTACACCTCAGTTAGATAAGTACTCAAGGGATTTGACAAAGCTTGCCCGAGAAGGAAAGCTTGACCCAGTCATTGGTCGCGCCGATGAAATTGAGACAACAATTGAAATTTTAGCGCGTAGAACAAAAAACAATCCCGTATTGATTGGTGAACCTGGAGTTGGCAAGACTGCAATTGTCGAAGGACTTGCCCAGAGAATAATGCATGAAGAGGTTCCTGAAGTACTTCAAGGTAAACGAGTAATTGAACTTAACATTAATTCTTTGGTTGCGGGTTCGAAGTACCGTGGAGAATTTGAAGAAAGAATTAAAAAAGTTATAGATGAAGTGTTAGCCCAGAAAGACAACCTAATCTTGTTCGTGGATGAACTGCACACTATTATGAAAGCTGGTGGAACTGGTGAAGAGGGCGGTTTGGATGTTTCTCAAATTATTAAGCCTCACTTAGCCCGTGGGGAGTTGCATCTAATTGGAGCAACAACTCTGAATGAATACCAGAAACACATCGAAAAAGATGCAGCTCTTGAACGCCGGTTCCAGCCAGTTTTCATTTCTGAGCCAACAGTCCCCCAGACCATCGAGATACTGCGGGGTCTCCGCGACCGCTATGAAGCTCATCATAAAGTGAAAATCACAGATGAAGCTATTGTTGCTGCTGCTGAATTGTCTGATAGGTATGTTACTAATCGTTTCTTGCCAGACAAAGCCATCGACCTTATTGATCAAGCGGCTGCACGGGTTAGAATTGGCATTACCTCGCGTCCACCAGAAGTTGTTGAATTGGACAAAGAGATTAACACGTTGAAACGGGAGCGCGAGTCGGCTTCTTTGCGCAAGAAATTTGAAGACGCTAAGAAGTTGGAAGCGCGAATTGAGGCGCTGGAGAAACAGCGTTCTGAGACTGAAAATAGGTGGCGTAAAGAGAAAGGCGTTACTACTTCTGAAGTCAAGCGGGTGCACATTGCTGAAATTGTCTCGAAAGTGACGGGTATTCCAGTGACAGATTTAACTCAGGAGGAGAAAGAGAAGCTGTTAAAGATGAAAGAAAGACTGCATGAACGAATTATTGGTCAAGAAGAGGCGGTGAAGGCGGTGTCTGATGCTATTCTTCGAAGTCGAGCAGGGCTTACTGAAGGTAAACGTCCTATCGCGGCGTTCTTATTTATTGGTCCAACGGGTGTAGGAAAAACTGAACTGGCTAAAGCTTTAGCGTGGGCAGTGTTTGGCACTGAAGATGCAGTGGTTAGAATTGATATGTCTGAGTACATGGAACGCCACGCGGTCAGCCGGTTAATTGGTGCTCCACCGGGGTATGTTGGTTACGAGGAAGGCGGTCAGCTAACGGAAGTAGTGCGGAGAAGGCCATATTCAGTTGTCTTGCTGGATGAAATCGAGAAAGCGCATCCAGATGTAAATAACATTTTGCTGCAGGTATTTGACGACGGACGTTTAACAGACGGTAAAGGGCGCGTTGTCGACTTCACCAATACCATCATAATTGTGACTAGCAACATAGGTTCGGGTATTATTCAAGAAAATTTGACTGCTGCAAAAGCCAAGTCATATGATGAGCTTAAAGAAGAGTTAATGGGTATACTTCACCGGCAGTTTAAGCCAGAATTCTTGAACCGTATTGATGAGATAATTTTGTTCCATGCCTTAACAAAAGAGCAGATCAAACTTATTATCCGGTTGCAACTTGAGCGGGTAAAATGCACTGCGCGAGGGCAAGGAATAGAATTGAAATTTGCTGACGCAGTGTTGGATAGACTTGTAGATGTGGGTTATGTTCCTGAATTTGGTGCTCGAGAATTGAAACGCAAGATTCAAACAGAAATAGAAACGCCGCTTGCTAGAGAAATTTTGTCAGGAAGTGTTGTTTCTGGTGATGTGGTACGGGTTGACTTTGATAAGTCAAGTAGCAAAGTGACATTTGTTAAACATTAAGTTTGAATCCAGGTTGCTGGAGTTTCTGATGGGGCGAAATTGACCCCGTTTGAGTCTTTTTTTGAATCCCAGCCGTTTGAAATCTTGCCCTAAAAGCTCTCAGATTGAGTAGGTTCTGAACCCAAATGGGTTCAGGGACGGGCAGCCCCATACAAGGCTCTGAACCCTTGCGTCTTCCTTTTCGCGGTGACAACCGTTTATTATCTTGATAATTGAAGGGATTAAAGCTTAATTCGCCACGTAAAAAAGAGGAAATTTGTTGTTTGGGCAAGTCGCGTCTAAGGGATAGGTTAGCGGGTCAGTTCTTCAACTTCTTTTTTGCCTTTGGCTAACTCTTTTTCCTGCTGTTTGTCATTCCTTAACAGTAACGCTTGAAATTCTCCGACATGCGTTTTTTCTTCATCAGCTATATCCAAAAGAACAGTCTTTACGTGTGAATTTTCAGTTAACGCCGCCATCTGTTCGTAAAGGTTTACAGCATCCAATTCGGCGATGATTGCTGCCCTAAGTATTTCTTTGTCTAGGTCTTCCTTCTTGATTTTTTCAAGATTTAGCGGAATTTTTGACAACAAGTTTCATTACTTCTCCGATTGTTTTTCTGCAGTTACCATATGTTGGAAAACATTTGTTAATAAACTTCAAGGTCACGGTTCTGTCTACGCTCTTTTCTTCATCCCATTTTCGCAGATTATCTGCGCTAGCGAGCCAATGGGCGCCGTATTCGGTATTGTTCTTTCCGAATTTATACCTGAGTTCAACACACTCTTGCTTACTTCTGCGGTGGATGCAATGGTTTTCGGTAGATGCACTTGTTTCCCTTGCGCATGAATAAAAAGGAATAAATTACTTTCTTCTGAAGTCTCTTTTGTTCCGTAAAACATGAAAAATTTAAGTTGAGCAAAACCTAATAGTCTCCAACAAAATGGTGACTAGATGTTACAGTTCATAATCATTAGTTCATTTCTTATCAGCCTCATCTCTTTTGTCGGAGTCATTAGCCTTACAGTTAAAGACGATGTACTTGACAAGATTTTGTTGTCTTTAGTAGGATTTGCTGCAGGAGCGTTAATAGGCGGGGCATTTTTACACCTATTGCCTGAAACGGTGCAAAAATCAACTGACATGAACGTTTTTCTATCGTTGTCTTTTGGTTTCTTTCTTTTCTTTTTGCTGGAGAAACTCGTATGGCGACACTGTCACAAAAGAAAGTGTGAGATCCATCCTTTTGCCTACATGAACCTGATTGGTGATGGTGTTCACAATTTCATTGATGGTCTCGTCATAGCCGCCAGCTTTGTGAGCAGTATTGAGCTTGGAATCGTTACCTCTCTGGCTGTAGCCTTCCATGAAGTCCCGCAAGAAATCGGAGATTTCGGAGTCTTAGTTTACGGCGGCTTCAAAAAATCAAAAGCTTTAATTCTGAATTTTGCCACCGCAATTACGGCTGTCATCGGAGGAATCGCCGGCTATTACCTATCATCATACATAGGCGTATCAATGATCCTCCTTCTTCCCTTTACAGCAGGGGGTTTTATCTACATAGCTGCCTCGGACCTAGTTCCAGAACTCCGCAAAGAAGCTAATCCAAGAAAATCGATGGTGTCCTTTGGGGTATTCCTCTTGGGTTTCGCGTTTATGTTGCTTGTAAAATTATATTTCTCTAATTGAGAAAACAGCTCTTGTAAGCTAACGAGGTTGTTAATGGGTAAGAAAACAAAATAGTCCATGAATCAAAAAATCCAGAGCTACATAGTAAACCGATCACCTCAGCGCATCGGCTTCTCTCAGGCGAAGATTTTTGATGAATATTCTACTAAAATCATCACTCATGAAACTCACCGCCGAGGGTGCGGTGGAAGAGGCTATAAAGTAACCTTTCCGACTTTTTGTTACTAGCTTACCGTTTTACTTGGCAACTTTTGCGTATAATATTTTTTTCCTCTATAATCAAGCTCGATAAGTTTGCCTTCACATAAAAGCTTCTCGATGATTTGCCAATCTGCATTTGCTTTTTTTAAAAACCTTTGAACTCCTTCCTTGCGCATGGGATGTACAGCCATTATGCTCAGCAAATCTTCTTCAACGTTCCCTGTAAATGCGAAGGCGTTTCCCTCGTAACCCATTAAATATTCAACTCTGTCGACGCTGAGGTTTTGAGAAAAGATTTGAAAAGCAACATTTGCGACTTCTTCCTTGACGGGTTTAACCCACTCCTCTGCTGGTGGTCTTGTCGGGATTGCAATGTAGGCTTTGTCCAGCTTTTTCAGCTCTGATAGCAACTCTGCTATGCTTTCGAATT
>Ga0209635_10001114_pt1 | contig 19719 bp, 23 predicted proteins | sample DeeMarSWOR230_32_FD_187463 | JGI IMG/M metagenome (GOLD analysis project Ga0209635, IMG submission 187463) | Marine sediment microbial communities from White Oak River estuary, North Carolina - WOR-2-30_32 (SPAdes) (version 2) | ecosystem: Environmental > Aquatic > Marine > Intertidal zone >...
AAACATTGTTCTCGCGGTTGACTTTCAGTAGTATATATATATAATCTGCTATGGGCGAGATAAGGCCATCAAATAGGGCAGATACGATGCCCTATTCGGCGATCCGGAAACTAGCTCCTTTTGCTGAAGAAGCAAAAAAGAAAGGCGTTCATGTTTTCCATCTCAATATCGGCCAACCTGATATAGAAACGCCAGTTGAAATATTTGAAGCAATCTCTCACTATCGAGAAAAAGTCTTGAGTTACGGCCCTTCTGGCGGTCTTCTTGATCTGAGGGTGGCAGTGGTCGACTATCATAGAAATTTGGGTTTTGATATTGACATTGACAACGTTTGGATAACGACAGGTGGCAGTGAGGCTATCGTTTTTGCGATGATGACTGTTTGTGATCCAGGTGATGAAATAATAGCTTTTGAACCATTTTACACAAATTATAATGGATTTGCAGTTATGTCACAGGCTAAGATCGTGCCCATCACGACTCAGGTCGAGAGAGGTTTTCATCTTCCCTCAAGAGAAACTATTGAGGAAATGATAACCTCAAGAACCAAGGCAGTTCTCATCAACACACCTAATAATCCTACTGGTACTGTGTTCACGGAAGAAGAGATGTTTGTAATTAATAGTCTGTGCAAAAAACACGGTTTATTCTTACTCTCAGATGAAGTGTATAGAGAGTTTGTGTATGATGGTAAAGCTCATGTGAGCGCTCTTTCATTAGGAGAGATTGAAGACAGGGTCATTGTTATGGATTCGATTTCAAAACGGTTTTCTGCATGTGGTGCTCGTATAGGTACTATTATTAGTCGTAACAAGATTATCATGGACCGTCTACTGAAATTTGGTCAAGCGCGTCTATGCCCGCCAACTTTAGAGCAGATTGGTGCCATAGCAGCATACAGAAATATTGATAAATATATTAGACCGATGATTGAGGAATATGAGATGCGTCGCAATATATTGTTTGAAGGTTTAAAGAATATTCCAGGCGTCATCGGACATAAACCAGAAGGTGCTTTTTATACAGTATTAAGGTTGCCAGTTGATAATACTGATGAGTTCTGTCGGTGGTTATTAACAGATTTTAATCATAATAATGAAACGGTTATGCTGGCTCCTGCAAATGGTTTTTATTCTTCAACTGACAAAGGTCTTAAAGAGGTACGTGTTGCGTATGTCTTAAAGGCTGATGATTTAAAAAAAGCGATCGAGGCATTAAATATAGCGATCAAGGATTACAATCGCTAGAAAAACTTTTCTTGATGAATCTTGTTGTACAATTGCAGAAGTTTGGCATCATATTAGCCAAGATTTTACCCCTGAAGATCTCTGATAAAATTGCAACAGGACTCGGATTTCTATACTGTCTTATGTCGAAAAAGAAGCGCGATTATATCAGAAACAATCTAATGCATGTTTTCAATAATAAAAAGATTGCACCGGAACGATTCAATTTCTATGTAAAGAGGACATTCATTAATTTTGCGCGCACAATGGTTGATTTTTTTCGGCTCGGTTTTATCTTAGCACAAGATTTTGATGTGGAAGTGATTGGCTTTGAGAATCCTGCCAAGGCCTTGAAGCTGAAAAAGGGATGTGTTTTGCTAACCCTGCATCTCGGTAATTGGGATTATGCTGGTTCTTACTTGGCTGCGCATGGAGTGCCAATGAGTGCGTTAGTTGAAGAAACAGATACTGAGATGTTCAGTTTGTATACTAATCATCGTGAACGCTTAGGTATGAAGACATTTCCCGTTACAAAGGCAGCTTATGCCTTTATTAACGCAATAAAGAACAATCGTGTCCTCGCTGTGCTGGCTGACCGCGATATTACGAAGAATGGTATAACGGTCAATTTTTTTTCTGGAAAGCGCAGCATACCAAAAGGTCTAGCTGAAATAATTATTAAGAGGAAAATGCCAGTAATGTTCGGATATATGGTTTTGCAACCGTCATACAAAAAGAATCGTTATCTTGGTGTTATAGAAACACCGTTCGTTTTTTCAGGAGATGCTGATGCATTTAACAAAATGATGGTGAAGAAATATGAGGAATTTATTAGATGTTATCCTGACCAATGGTTCGTCTTTCACCCAGAGTGGATAGGAAATGAAAAGAATGCCTAAAGGTGCAGAGAAAATAAGGGTAAGGATTCATGGTGCATCAATTCCGCAATACCATAGTGAACAGGCGGCGGGTTGTGATATTTGTGCATGCGAAGACGTTGTAATAAGACCTGGTCATATAGGTTCTGTATCTACTGGTATAAAAGTTGAGATACCGATTGGCTATGAGGCGCAAGTGAGACCGCGAAGTGGACTGGCGGCAAAGTATGGTATTGGCATATTGAATTCACCTGGAACAATTGATGCTGATTACCGCGGAGAAGTCAAGGTTATATTGTTCAATTTTGGTAAGAAAAGGTTTAGGATCAAAAAAGGTGACCGAATTGCCCAACTAGTTTTTTCTCATGTTGCAAAGGCAGAGTTCATACTTGCAGAGAAGCTCAAGAGGACAAAAAGGGGCAGTGGCGGTTTTGGTCATACAGGGAGATGAAGATATCAGATGATCAGGGTGAAGGATATCAGGACATCGGGTTATCAGTATAGTCATGTTACCATTTCCTGCTATCTTGGTAGCCACTACCTGATACGCTTTTGTCCTGATGACCATATAATAAATAATGATAGGGGCATTGCTGCCGTTCACCAATTTACAAATACTATTGATCCTGCATTTAGACGAGTGGCAACGAGTATTAGAGGAGCTGGGTGAAGATTCTTATCGTCTCTGATCTGTTCTATCCACACACTGGTGGTGTTCCAGAACATATGTTATACTTGTGGAAAAATCTGAAAGAGTACGGACATGAAGCAAAGGTTCTGGCGCCTTCATTTGGTAAGAATCATCCGTACGTTGATAAGGATATTGTCAGGATGGGTAGAGCAATAAAAGTTCCTAAGAATAGATCTTTTTCAGTACTTACATTCGGTATAACAATTCCCTGGAGATTAAGGCGATTTTTTGTGAAAGAGAATTTCGATGTGGTCCACATACATGGACCAGTAGCACCAGTCTTACCATACTTTGCACTAAAGTATTCAAAGGCAAGTAATTTTGTCACATTCCATTCAGCGCACGAGGAGAGTTTTGGTTACGTTTTATGGGAACCAGTTCTAGAGCAATATTTTAGGAAAATCGATGGTATGATTGCTGTATCTGAGGTCGCCCGTGATTCTGTATCTAAATATTTCCCAGGGAATTATCGTATTATTCCTAATGGGATTGACACAAATCGTTTTCATCCAGACGTTCAACCAATACCAGAGTTAGAAGAATTTTCTCCTAAAGTACTTTTTGTAGGACGATTCGAACCCAGAAAAGGATTGAAATATCTCTTTCAAGCCTTTCCTGCCATACTAGATCAATTTCCGCAAGCAAAACTAATTGTGGTGGGAAGAGGGTTTCTTGAACGTTACTACCGCCGTTACGTCGAAGAACATATGCAAAAGCACGTAATTTTCGCCGGACAGGTAAGCCCAGAGGATTTGCCACGATATTATGCAACATGTGACATTTACTGCTCACCAGCGACTGGCGCAGAAAGTTTTGGTATTGTTCTTCTGGAGGCAATGGCAACTGCTAAGCCAATAATTGCTTCCGATATACCTGGGTACAGAACTGTGCTCAAAGATGGAAAGGAGGGGTTATTCTTTAAAGCATGTGATCCTGCGTCTTTAGCAGAGAAGATGATTGATTTGCTTAAAGACAAGAAAAGAATGCTTAAGATGGGGCAGAACGGGAGGCAAAAAGCGTTGCATTATGACTGGAAGATTATCACAAAAAAGATTTTGGAGTTCTATGAGGAGATATCGAATAGCAAAAACTAGAAGATGTGGGTGACTTTAAAAGATAGGAATTTTTCTATTTTTGTATTCTCGCAGACAATTAGTCAGTTTGGCGACAAGCTAGACTACATTGCTTTGATCGGCATTATTGGTCTTTTCCCGGAGAGCCGAACCCCATTTATGCTTTCTCAATTGGCGATATTTATGACTCTACCAGTATTAATATTCGGTCCAATTGCTGGCGTGCTGCTTGACAGATGGCACAAAAAGAAAGTTATGGTTGTATGTGATGCATTAAGAATGCTGTGTGCGTTATTAATTCCGATACTTTTTATTGCCATGCGAAATATCTATCCTGTCTTTGCTGTTGTTTTCTTTATGTTTCTTTTAACATTGTTCTTTAACGCAGCGAGAAGTGCAATAATACCGAATCTGGTATCAAAGGGATTGATATTAAAAGCTAATTCTGTCATAAATTTCGTAGGAAGGGGGGCAACATTTCTTGGTATGCTGGCAGGCGGGCTCATTGTCGATTGGAAGATGTGGGACAAAGTGATCGGAATGGCAGGATGGACAGTTGCATTTATACTCGATGCAGTGACATTTGGTGTTTCTGCAGTGATGCTCTATATCATGAAGGTTCGGTTTGCAGAACGCCCTAAGACTGCACAACATCTCGAGGCGAGGGGGTTTTTGTTTCTTGTGCGTGGAGGTTTGAGTAAAGTGTTGGATGATTTGAAACATGCAGTGCACACAATATTTAAGGAAAGAAATCTTGGGTTTGCTATGTCTACGATTTTCTTGATGATTATTGCTGCCTGTGTTATATATGTTCTTGCGATTCCAACAATCCAGCAAGAGATGGCGTGGGGCACAAGTGGTGTTGGTATCTTGGCTGCGATTGGCGCTTTAGGACTTTTATGTGGTGCCTATCTGGTTGGCATATTTGGTCATCGTTTTGACCTGAGGATTCTAATTCTGATCTGCTTCATCCTTGTAGGTGGAGCTTTGGTTTTGTTTCCTTTTTTGAATCAGTTCTGGATGTTTGGTTTAGCAATATTCATTGGAGGAATTGCCATTTCTCCGGTATTCATTGGACAGGATACCTTAATCCATCATCACGCAGATGAGTTTGTTAGAGGTAGAGTATTTTCAATAAGGGAATGGATATTGAACTGTTCATTTGTTGTTGGCGCACTTGCTATTGGTTTTCTCGCTACGATAATTCAGAAGGATTATTTATTTTTTTTGTTTGGCGCCGTGTTGATTGTTCTAGCCGTAATAGGTTGGCTTATCCTGGCTCGTGGTAAATCCAGTCAAGAATTGAGAAAAGAGGGTGGAGCTTAATTCTGATAGAATGTTGGTTTTTTCTACCCCGGTGAAGGCACTTCAATTTCATAAGATAACGCCCAAATTCCAATTATGTGGTACTTGGAATAAACCCGGGCAGTTCGAAAAATTCTTAAAGTTTTTATGTTCACATGGCATTGATACCATTCTTCCTGGTCAAAAAGAAAATGGTATTATTATCACTTTTGATGATGGCGAAAAAAACGTTTATGATTATGCATTTCCAATTCTTAGACGATATAATATTAAGGCTGTAGTTTTTTTAGTTGTGCACTATATAGGCAAGGAAAATATATGGGATATCACACTTACTGGTAAGCGCATTAAACATTTATCTTGGGATGAAATTATCGAGATGAAGAGATGGGGTATAGAATTTGGTTCACATACAATGACGCATCGTAACCTGACAAAATTGAGTAGAAGTAGGGTTGAGTTTGAACTTTGTGAATCGAAGAGGATACTTGAACAGAAGATTGGTGAGTGTAACAGTATTTCATATCCGTTTAATAGAGTGAATCAGCTGGTGTTGCAAGTGGCAGGAAAGGCAGGCTACAAGTACGGTTTTGGCGGTGATGGAACCAGTACACTTCTCATAAAAAAGGAAGCAATATACATAATTGATAATAGCACTAGCTTTAGAGTGAAAATTTCCGAAAGACCTCGTTTGCTGTATCGGTACGAACGGATGAAACAGGGAATCATCAACTACTTTACAATAACAACGATGATGAGAAAAAGATGGTTAAATGGTTAAGGTTTGGATGCAGGAGAAAATAATGTTCAGCTTTTTTACCCAGAGCCATCTGTCACGTAGTAAAGGAGATTTTATGTTGAGATATTCTTGCATAGCGTTGTTTTTATCATTCAACTTCATATTTGCACAAAGTAGTGATTCATTGATGAATAAGGCTGTTGAGCTTTATGAAACAAGGCATCTGGATCCTGAAAATCTTAGCAAAAGCCTTGAGATGCTCGAGGCGATACTAAATACTGAACCAAATAATCTTCGTGCACACTACGAACTGTCTAAAATCTGTTATCTAATAGGCGATGAAGCAGAAGTAAAAGAGAAAAAACTTGAATGGTTCAGCAAAGGAAAAGAGATCGCCCAAGAAGCAAAGAAGATAGATGGTAATTCTGCATGGGCACATTTTTGGTACATGGTTAACCTGGGTCGGATTGGACAAACTAAAGGTGTTCTAAACTCGTTGGCATTAGTACCTGAAATCAAGAAAGAGATTGATAAAGTTCTGAAAATCGATCCGAAACATACAGGCGCGCTCGATGCTAAAGCGATGTTATACTATGAATTACCTGGTATACTCGGTGGCAATTTAAAAACATCAATAATGGCGTTAAATAAAGGAATTGAGTTGGATTCCAATTATACCCTTCTTTATGTCGATATGGCAAAGGTCTATATAAAAAAGAAGGACTACGAGAAGGCACGTTGGTTCCTAAACCGCGCACTCAAGATTGGCAATCCTACATTTGAAGCAGATCATGTCTTGGATGATGAACCTGAGGCGAGGCAATTATTGACAGAAATTGAAGACAAATAGGATACAATTGCATATTGCATATCTGAAATTGCATATTGAAGAAGAGCACTTGAATTGTATATTGACTATTCACAATTTACAGTTATATTGTGGGTGAGATAACATTATATGAAGAGCGAAGAGTTAAAGAAGCGCACGAGAGAATTTGCTTTGAACGTGATAAGGCTGGTACGAACATTTCCTAAAACAAAAGATGGAGACATCATTGGCCAGCTAATTAAATCGGCAACATCTGTTGGAGCAAATTACCGCTCAGCATGTAGAGCTCAATCTCGTGCTCATTTCATCTCCAAGATGAACATTGTTTTGGAAGAAGTTGATGAATCACAGTATTGGTTGGAAGTAGTATTGGAAGTGAGGTTAGCCAAAGAAGTTGAAGCGAAACCTCTGCTTAGGGAAGCAGGCGAATTGACAGCCATATTTATAACATCAATTAAGACGGCGAGGAGAAAAATGTGCTAGTCAATCCACATTTTATTATGAGGAATTTCATTTTCTATTTAATATTAAATATGCAGTTTGCAATCTGCAATTGAAATGAACTACGTCAGTCATTTACAATGCTCGAAATGTGGTAACAAATTAGAACCAGATCGGCTATGGAATCTTTGCGGTATTTGTGGTAAGCCATTAATTGTGCTTTATGATTTAAAGAGAATACGCAAGGTTCTGAAAAGAGAGGAGATCGTTCTACGGCAACCAAATCTTTGGCGTTACCACGAATTACTTCCGATTAAAGAACCCAAGAATATACTCTCTTTAGGAGAGGGCTATACCCCTTTGATCCATGCCACAGGTCTCGGCAGAGAACTTGGATTTGATAATTTATACATCAAAGATGAAAGTTCTAATCCTACGGGTTCTTTTAAGGCACGGGGTTTAGCAGTTGCCCTTTCGCGTGCGCGCGAGCTTGGTGTGAGTGATGTTTCGATTCCTTCGGCCGGCAATGCTGCTGGCGCAATGAGTGCATATGCTGCACTTGGTAGTATGAATGCGTTTGTTTATATGCCACGCGATGTGCCTAAGACATTTGTAATCGAGTGTATCGCCTACGGAGCTGAAGTTCAACTTGTGGATGGATTTATTACTGATTGTGCTCAGCGAGCAGCAGCCGATCTCGCCAAATCTAGTCGTTTTGATATGTCCACACTCAAAGAACCGTACCGCATTGAAGGAAAAAAGACGATGGGGTTTGAATTGGCTGAGCAGATGGATTGGAAACTGCCGGATGTTATCATATACCCTACTGGTGGGGGAACAGGATTGATTGGCATGTGGAAGGCCTTCGAAGAATTACAGAATCTGGGTTGGATTAAATCAAAATTACCACGTATGGTAACTGTACAGGCGAAAGGCTGTGCACCGATAGTGAGGGCTTATGAACAAGGTAAGGAAACAGCTAAACCATGGAGAGATGCAAAGACTATTGCCGATGGATTGCGGGTACCTGCTACAATTGGTGATTTTCTTATTCTACGCACATTGCGTGAGAGTCGCGGCACTGCTATCGTTGTATCCGACAGCGAGATGATGGAGGCCATTAAGGAGATAAGTAGTACGCAGGGGCTTTTTTGCTGTCCTGAAGGAGCAGCAACTTTGGTTGCATTCAAGCGTTTGCATAAAGATGGTTGGATTAAGGACAGCGAAACAGTGGTTCTGTTTAACACTGCAAGTGGGCTTAAATATACGCATTTATGGGCAAGAGACCTACGATTTTAAGTACTATTGTATAGTCTAGTTTTCTCTCAACATATTATATGATTAGTTTCTTATTGAAGGTTGTTGTGATAAGTGCTTCTGGTGCCTTGGCCCCAGGACCTTTGACTGCTGCTACTGCCTCTGCTGGTTTGAAGCGTGGATGGAAAGTTGGTATTGAGACGAGTCTCGGTCATACCATTGTGGAGTTGCCACTTGTGATTCTTCTCTCACTGGGTGCTGCAACAGTTCTCAAAGATCCAAGAGCAAGTTTCTTTCTTGGTATTTTAGGTAGTGGATTTCTGTTCTTCTTTGGATTTTCTACGATAAGAGAAGCTTTTCAGTATAAAGAGCAAAGTCAAATATCAAAGCAGAAGACACCATCACCATTTATAACTGGGGTGTTTCTATCAGCACTTAATCCATACTTTATTGCATGGTGGGTCGGTATAGGCATGCCGTTGATCTCAGAAGCTTTGAAAATTGCTGGATACTTGGGCATCGGACTCTTCTATATATTTCATGTGTGGCTCGACTATGCATGGTTGAGTATCATAGCAGGAATTTCTTCGCTTGGTCGATCACAGACAAAATTGATAAGGGTACTGCTTTTGATATTAGGCGGCTTTGTTTTTTACTTCGGTGTAAATATGCTAATAAAAACAATACAGTAAGTACTATATGCATTATCTTCAATAAACAACAGAATTGCGGTGATTCATTGACAATGTATTCAAAAACCCTATAATTTATGCAGGCAATGAGCACTTATCATTTGGAGAAAATCATTTCGATCTTTCATCTCGACAAAAGCGATAAGAAGAAAAGTTATGGATATCTTGAGGGATTTCTCAGCATAGTAGTCAATGTGCTTCTTTGCATTATGAAGTTCATCTTCGGTACGATATTAAATAGCGTAGCACTTATTGCTGATGCAGTCCATTCACTATCTGATGTTGTAACTTCATTGATTGTTATATTAGGGTTTAGAGTATCCTCAAAGCCTGCTGATAAAGAACATCCATTCGGCCATGGTCGGGCAGAGAGGGTTGTTTCTATAGTGATCGCTTGCATGCTCATTGCCGTTGGCTTTGAATTTTTTCTTAACGGCTTCGGTAGATTGCAGAACCCGGTTCCAATAAACGCTAATCTAGTTATCATTATATTGCTTGGTCTTTCGATATTCATAAAAGAGTTGCTTTACCATTTTGCCATGTGGCTGGGGAAAAAGGTAGAATCGCCGACCTTGATGGCAGATGCCTGGCATCACCGTACAGATGCTTTTTCAACAATACTCGTATTACTTGGTTTTGTCGCGTTTGAGTTTGGATTTTACCGTTTAGACGGAATTCTGGGTATGGTTGTGTCAGTCTTCATTACATATACTGGTGTTTCAATCATCAAGAAGTCCGCGAGTTCTCTTATTGGTGAGGCACCATCGCCTTCATTTATTAATAGGATCAAAATGCTTGCGTTGAGCTGCAGGGGAGTAAAAGATGTTCATCATATTCACGTACATGATTATGGTGGAAAGTATGAGATTACAATACACATCAGGCTAAGAGCAGATACACACCTTGATAAGGCGCATAAGAAAGCAACAGAAGTCGAAGAATGCATAAAAGGTGAGATCAAAAACGCAGAGGTTACCGTTCATGTAGAACCGGAGTGGGAGATAACGGATGATTGATATTTGTAATCACGAGAGCGATGGGCATTTGTTCTTTGGTTTCACAAAATACTTGACAAAAAAACAATGGTGAGTATAATCACTCAGGCTGTAACCGTAGAGGTTTTCTTTTGTCAATATTTTTATGTATTGATGAGGGTATGATGGCTGGAAAGGAGGACATTTGGTAGTCTACGGTAAGGTTAAGTGGTTCGATAGTAAGAAGGGCTATGGTTTTATTGAAAAAGAAGACGGATCTGGTGATGTCTTCGTCCATTATGCAGATATCGTGGGAGAAGGTTATCGGGTCCTTAGAGAAGGCGATAGAGTTAAGTTTGAAGTTACATCATCACCGAAAGGTGATAAAGCCTTAAAGGTCGAACGCACAAATGAATAAGAGGCATTGAATCTGTCTCAAAGGGGCTTGGTTAATCCAAGCCCCTTTTTTTATGTAAGACCATCGACGAACTCACTCTATTTTGCCTAAATTCTAAGTTAAAAATCCTAGGACGATAGTTCCTTGACAACTTTGTGTATTTTATTATAATCTATTGTGTCCTGGGAACGTATCGCGGACGTCAATCTAAACCGCCTTGATGAATCCCTAAAATTCATAGAAGATTTCATAAGATTCTTGCTTGAAGACAAGACCCTTTTAATTCAGATAAGAAGAATTAGGGGTAAGTACCTGGATGTGAGAAAAAATTTGTCACTGTTTGATATTATCACATTTCGAGAAAGTAAAAGCGATCTTGGCAGGACTGCAGGTTTCGATATGCTGTCCAAAAGGCCGCCAAATGATTCAATAATTGCCAGCCTTACCAGGGCAAAAGAATCTTCAAGAATCATGGAAGAAGTTACAAAATCGATATATCCGAAGACAAGCAGCAAGATGAAATCAATCAGATTTCAAATATATGATTTGGAAAAATCAATTATTGAATGCCTAAAAAGAATATTCAATCCTAAGATATATGCGATCATTGATGAAAGATATCTGCCAATGTACCGGGTTAATGATATGATAGAAATTCTTGAAGATAATGGTGCGACAATGATTCAGCTGCGAATGGTGAGAGCGTCAGATAAAAAATTTTATAACTATGCTATGCAGGTTAAAAAAGCAAAAAGGAAAAAGGAAATTAAGTTTATCATAAATAATCGAATAGACATAGCACTTGCGTGCCGTGCTGATGGCGTGCATCTTGGTCAGAGTGATTTGAGTGCGAAAACGGCACGCAGAATATTGGGTAGAAGCTATGTCATAGGTATTTCAGCGCATTCTACGAACGAGGCCAGGAAGGCAGCGGCAGAAGGAGCTGATTATATCGGTGTTGGTTCAGTGTACAGAACCAACACTAAATCCGACGCTCGGGTGTGTGGATTGCAGCTTTTGAAATCAATCTGCCGGAAAACAACTATTCCAGTAGTTGGCATTGGTGGCATTACTGACAAGAACTACAAGAGTGTGTTGAAGAGTGGAGCTGCCGGCATAGCTGTTTCGTCATATCTGTTTGAGGGAAATCTGAAGAAAAATATCCGTACGTTGACACGGAGGAAATGATAGTTATAATGAAGAGGCAGAAGAAGGCGGGAGATGGCAGGAAAAGGTAAGTGCGGCGGACGAGGGTGCGTCGTTAATAGCCTTCTTTACGCCTTCTATGAGCGCTCTTAAACCCTCTTTTTAAGGAGGATTTATGGAATTAGAAATAGCCGCAAGAAATTTTCATCTCACTGACAAACTGGAACAATACGCCAGAAAAAAGATGCGGAAACTTAGGCGATTTTCCCACCATATAATTAGTGGGGATTTGATTCTCGAAAAAGATAGTGCCATTAATATAATCGAACTTAATTTATCAGTAAAACACTCTGTTATAACGAGTAAAGTAAAAAATCACGATTTCTACCTGGGTATAAATGAGGTTTTTAAAAAAATTGAGAGGCAGCTAACCAAATATGAAGAAAAATTTCGAGAAAGGAAAAGGTTGGCACAAAAGACGAGAAGAAAATGACAAAGATTACAGCTGGAACTTTGTACAAAGAGAAAAAAGCTGATTTCTCTTTTGAAGTTGTTGTTGGCTCGGAGTTTTTAGAGAAAAGACAAATAACGACATACGACATCTTCCGGCCTGGCCTCGCTCTAGCAGGCTACACGGGATATTTCTTGAGTGATCGTATTGTAATAATCGGCAAAACAGAGACATCCTACTTAAAGACTTTATCGAAAAAATTAAAAAATAAAAGGATTGCAACTGTTGTCAGGCTGGGTACGCCGTGCATTATTGTTGCTGAAGGTCTGAATGTCGATAAGAGATTCGTTGAAGAGGCGCAGAAGAGAAAAATTCCTATATTGCGGACTCCCATATCCACAACGCCGTTCATCCACAAGCTATCTTCATATCTTGATTATAAACTTGCACCTACAAGGTACATTCAGGGGACACTTGTGGATATCTGGGGTGTTGGTGTTTTATTTATTGGCAAACCTGGGACAGGCAAGAGTGAATGCGCTTTGGATCTGATTGAAAGAGGACATCGTTTTGTGGCTGATGATTTAATCAAAATTGTGAAACGGGGTGACATTCTTGTGGGGTCAGGAGCGGAAAAGAGTGACCGTTTAAAACACCACATTGAGATTAGAGGCGTTGGCATTGTTGATATTTTTCGGATATTTGGTGTTAAATCAGTCAGATTAAGGAAGCGCATCGAGGTAGTCATTGAACTAATTTTGTGGGATGAGGCGCAAGGGGAATATGAAAGGCTCGGTTTGGTGAAGAGGACAAAGAAAGTTCTTGACGTTGAAATTCCGCGTATTCTCATACCTCTTACACCAGGCAAGAATATATCTGTTATTGCTGAAGTCGTAGCTATGAATTATCTGCTTGCTCTACGTGGGATTTACCCGGCTAAAGAATATGATAAGGAATTGAAAAGAGTACTGATTAGATTGGAAAGTCCAAGTGTGCATTCAGACGAAGATATAGAATAATCCGAATGGTAAGAGGTATCATCATAGGCCATGGCGAGTTTGCCAAAGCGATGGTTGCAACTGCTGAACAGATCGTTGGTGCACAGTCCGATATAGAAATTCTATCCAATAAGGGACTTTCGTGTGATAGTCTAAGTGGGGAAATAAGGAAGATTATTGATAGCAGAGAGAAAGAACAGACGATTATTTTTTTGGATTTACCTGGGGGCAGTTGTACAATAAGTTGCTATACCTTGCTGAAAAACAACGAAGATTTGAATATAGTCTGTGGATTGAATTTACCTATGCTCATTGAATTCTTTATGTTGCGGGAAAATCATACAGCCGACGAGCTTGTATCTATTTTGATAAAAAAAGGAAAGGAAAATATTTTCAAATTACGGAGTAAAAATGACTAAGGATATTAAACTCATTGGAGAGATATTTGAGAATTCAGCAAAAAATTTTCCTGACAAATTGGCCTTAAAGATGGGGAAGACTGCGTATAGTTATGCTCAATTGAAGGCTGAGATCACAAAATTGAAGAATCATCTATTAGGGAAAGGTCTTAAACCGGGAGATCGATTCGCCGTATTTGGCGAGAATTGTCCAGAATGGGCTATAGGATATTTGGCCATTGTAAGGGCTGGGCTCACTTGTGTACCTGTGGATCGCCTATTGTCAGAGGCAGAAATTCTTCATATTCTTCGACATAGTGAGGCCAAAGGTATTATAGCATCAGAAAACTGCGTTGATAAGATCGAAGCTGTCAAGGATGAATTGAGTGATTTGAAACATATCATGTTAATGAATGACATTAAAAAACTAAAATCACCAAAAGAGATTCCTGTACCTGAAATTGATTCTGATTCTCTTGCCGTATTGATTTTTACTTCAGGAACAACTGGAACTTCAAAAGCAGTGATGTTGAGCCACAGCAATATCATTGCCAATCTGAAATCGATTGAGCAAATGATAAAAATAGACGAAAACGATACACTCGTTTCAATAATCCCAATGCATCATACCTTCGAGGGCACGGCTGGTTTTCTCTATCCGTTATATATGGGTGCTGCCATTTACTATCCACCTAGTCTAAAACCAAAAGATCTTCTGGCAACAATGAAGGAAGCGAAGGTATCATGTCTTATAGCGGTTCCGCTTCTCTTCGAGAAATTCTTAGGGACTGTTCACAGGAAGGTGGCAAGCGCACCGCTTACGACAAAGGTGATGTTTAATGCAATAAGTGGAATCGGGGCAGTCATCAAGTTCTTAAGGAAGCCGCTCTTCGCAAGGGTAAGAAGAGAGATGGGGTTGGGTAATTTGAGAATCGCCTGTGCGGGTGGTGCAGCCCTTACAGAAAAGGTAGCACGTGGATTAGAACTGCTCGCAATACCTATAATACAAGGCTACGGTCTGACCGAAACCGCACCCGTGATTTCGGTGAGTCCATTAGAAAAACCTAAGAATAAATCAGTTGGTAAACCCATCCCAGGGGTGGAAGTCAAAATTCATGAACCTGATGCAAACGGTGTTGGTGAAATTATTGTACGGGGCCCCAATGTTATGCTTGGATACTACAAGAATAAAAAGGCAACAGATGAAATACTGAAAAATGATTGGCTCTATACCGGAGATCTGGGATGGATTGACGATGAAGGTTACTTGTACATAACTGGAAGGAAGAAGAGTATAATCGTAACTCAGACAGGGAAGAATATTTATCCTGAAGAACTTGAGGAGAAATTGATAAAGAGCCAATGGGTAAAAGAGGTTTTGGTAGTGCCCAGGATTGACCCCGATACGAAAAAGGAATCAATTTTTGCCTTGATTTTTCCGGATTACGAACTATTGGAGCAATATAGTATTTCTTCGGACGTGACCCTGAGTGAGGAAGATGTTCAGTCGATATTTAAAGATGAAATAAAAAAAATTAATGAAGCGCTACCAGTTTATAAGAAGATTATCCAATTTGAAATAAGGGAAGAAGAATTCCCAAAGACCACAACACATAAGATAAAGAGACATTTGTTTGTAGAAAGAGGGATTAAGGTCTAACTAGATGCAGGATCGTTTGTTCAAACTCGCAGTATCGTCTCGACTAACGTCGAGACTCGCAGAATCGTCCCTGCGGGACTCGCCAAAAATCTAATTTTTATAACGCTTTCTTTTTGTAGGGTCTTTCACAAGCGTCTTATCGAATGCTACAAGCTTGTAATACTCCTTTTCTATCAACTTCTCCACAGACTGATAGTCTTTGTTGGTGATGTAATTCAGTTTCAAACCTATCTTTAACACACCATCAACTTCCTGCAGCGATGTCATTGCTCTATTGATGAAAAGACTGAAGTCCTTATCAGTATGTCTGCCGCTACCCTCGGCAATATTCAGGGCAATAGAAACGACCGCTCTTTTACCCTGGGATACCAAGTCATATCTTTCCTCTGCGGGAAATTTCTTCAGTAGTTCATAAATTGCTTTTATTAACTCTAAAGCTAATTGCCAAATTTCTAAATCCTCGTATTTAAATTTCATAATTTGAGACGAACCACGTCCATCCTAGATGGACGGGGTGATACTGCGAATGTAATGATACTGCGAGCGAAGCGATACTGCGAATGTAATGATCCCGCGTTACTCCATTACTTTATACACCTCATCTTTTTCATGCACTGGTTGGTCGACTTTTAACCCGACATCATCACCTTTTTTCACTTTTTCAATAGTGTTATGTTCGATCTGCATAGAATTCACTGTTTGGGTGAAATCTGTGGTTTTCCCCTTAATATGGATAGTTTCTCCAACATTCAGTTCATCATTAGTCAATTCCAATACAGCCACTCCGATTTTGCCAAAATAATGGGTTATCGTGCCAATAAGCTTTTCCATCCATGCCTCCTTGGCACTATTTTATCCACAAAGCTGTAGGTGTCAATATCGCGCGCGTAGCGCTAGCACATTGACAAAAAAAGTTTTTGGATTATAATGAGTTAGTAAGGAGGCATATGATTTTTGTGACAACACTTGATTGCATTCCGGGCAAGGTTGATGATTTGCGAGAAATTATTAAAACCCTTGATATTCCTAAAGATATAAAGGTAAGGGAATTTTTGACTCTATTTGGAAAGCCGGATTTTCTCGTGACCTTCGAAGCCCCAGATGAGGAAAAAGCGATGTCTTTTATTCTGAAATTCGTGTCAGTGGCTGCTCCAAAAACATCGGTTGCCGTACCTGTGGAGAGAGTAGATGACTAAAACCCTAACTGAGATAGCAAGAAAAGAAAGAGTTAAAATACGCTATCTTAAGAAGGGGATAAAGAATGGCAAAATTGTGTTGGTCAGGAATAAGAAACATCGCATCAAACCTATTGCTATTGGTAAAGGTTTGAGTGTGAAGGTTAATGCTAATATCGGTTCATCGCCTGATGTAGTTAATTTAAGGTATGAATTGAAAAAATTGGCCGTAGCGATTAAGGCTGGAGCAGATACAGTTATGGATCTTTCTTCTGGAGGCGATGTCAATCGGATAAGAAGGGAAATCGTCAAAGCATCAAAAGTTCCAGTTGGTACGGTGCCCATTTATCAGGTAGCGATTGAGTCACGCACGAAAAGGAGACCCTTCGTGAAAGCTTCAATAGAGGAGATTTTCGATATAATCGAACAACACCTTGATGATGGGGTCGATTTCGTTACTGTTCATTGTGGAGTGACAAGAAAGAGCATCGTAGGTTTAAAGCGAAAAAGACGGACATGCGGCGTTGTCAGTCGTGGCGGTTCCATGATGATTGAATGGATGAAATACAATAAACAGGAAAATCCTCTTTATGAATACTACGAACGTCTGCTAAAACTGGCGAAGAAGTATAATGCAACCCTTAGCCTTGGTGATGGTCTTAGGCCAGGTGCGATTGCTGATTCGACAGACAGGTATCAAGTAAGAGAACTTATCGTCATAGGTGAACTTGTAAAATGGGCAAGGCGTGAAAAAGTATCGGTGATTGTGGAAGGTCCTGGCCATGTGCCAATGCACGAGATTGAGGCGAATGTTCTTTTAGAGAAAAATATTTGTGATGATGCGCCATTCTATGTCTTAGGTCCTCTTGTAACTGATATTGGCGCCGGGCATGATCATATTGTTGGTGCAATTGGTGGGGCAATGGCAGCCTTTTATGGGGCTGATTTCTTGTGTTATGTGACACCATCTGAGCACTTGGGGTTGCCCACTGCTGAAGAAGTGCGAGAGGGTGTAATTGCTTCAAAACTGGCAGCCCATGCAGCAGATATTGCACATGGACATAACTGGGCGAAAAAAATTGATTTTGATTTGTCCAAAGCACGCTACTCGCTCAATTGGCCAAAAATGCTGGATCTTTTGCTTGACAGAGATAAGGCAAAGAAAATATTCAAGCGGTCTCGCTCTAAATCTCAGCTTACCTGCACAATGTGTGGTGAATTTTGTGCGATGAAGAAGACAAAGGAAGTAATTGGGAGGTCGTGATGGAATTTTTGAAAGAAGAAGTGCGCGAAAAAGAGAAGAATTTTACAATAAAAGCGGCTACTGTCGTAATGTTCTTTTGTGCTCTGGTCGAAATTTTATTTGTGACGGGAAGGATTTTCAACTTTTTACTGATGCCCGTAATAATTTCGATTATTGTTGCGGTAGTTTTTCTAAGTGGATTCATACTCTATCGATTGTGCAAAGACAATATTTTCTCTCGTGTAATGCCATATATTGTTACGACATTGACCGTAGTGGCACTTACAGTCGCATTGGGATATATGAATCCTGCTTTCAGAATTCCGTTTTTCTTGGTCTATTTTTATATCATACTTCATCCTGCCGTGATCTTAGGCGGACAATATGCAATATTCACAATTTCGATCGTCGACATGTCCTATTTTCTTATGATTTTATTAACGAGATCAAGATATCCTTATATTGATATTCAGACCGAACTGATACGACTTCTGCTTTTGACAATTATCGCTTTACTTTTAACCCTGGAGTTTGATAAAAATCTGAAAAGAATCCATGAAATACGCAAAGTAGCGGGTCGGGCAGAAGATGGAGATCTTACAGGAAGAATTAATGAAGTAGAGGAGGTGGATGATATTTCATTTCTTGCGAAAAGTTTCAATCGGATGCTACAGGGCGAAACGAATCTCGTGAGACTTATTATTGAGATAGTCGGAAGCTTAACTGATATGAGTGAACAGATTGCGTCAACTGCAAATGAAATGGCTGCGTCATCATCGGAAATCGTCAGTACGACCCAAAGAATGACAGAAGGTATTAACGAACAATTCAACGAACTTGACAAGACTATTTCAACAGGCAAGACATTGAGTGAAGTGAGTTTTGATGTTGTGAGCAATGTTAAGAAAGTTGAAGAATTCTCTGTTGGTGTATCTGACAGTGCATCCAATGCGATCAGTCAGAGTGATGTCGTAACGAATAATATAGAATTAATTGGCAAAAGATACAGCAATCTCACTACCCTTATGACAAAAATGCAGGTGATTTCGTCAACGATAAACAAGATTGTGAACACCATTGATTCAATAGCGGAAAAGATTAACATACTTTCTTTGAATGCTTCGATTGAAGCTGCTCGCGCTGGTGAATATGGCAGAGGATTTTCGATTGTCGCCGATGAAGTGAAAAAACTCGCTGATAGTTCACAGGATTCAGCATCTGAGATCGGTAGAATTATCAAAGAGATGATGGAGTCGATAGAGACCGTAACAGAAAGTACTGAGGAAGTTAATACAGCAATAAGCGATGGTAGTGTGGTGGTTAAATCGACCGCAGATTCTTTGAGGGATATATCGAACAAAGTGCTGGAGCTCAATTCGGCAATAAAAAATATCAAAGAAATGATATCCAAAGAAGAGGATGAAATTACCAATATCATACAGCAGGTAGAGAGTTCGCACGGCATATCAAAAGAGAATTCTGCGGCGGCAGAGGAAATTTTGGCATCGATACAGCAGCAATCAGCTGCCACTGAAGAGTTTTCCGCAACGAGTCAGGAACTGGTTTCTGTTTCGAACAAATTGCATGAGATGGTTAAAAGATTCAAAGTCAACGAGACCGATTAAATCTGTATAGCTTGATGATTCGTGTGAATTATTTGATGGCTCAATCGCAAGACAAATCATCGTATCTAACCTTTTTCATTGTGGGTGTCGGATCCCGAAGCAATTACATTACTCACCACGATATTTTCTATAGGAGTTGGAGCATCTATTAATGTCTGATGTATTAATTATTGAAGATAAAGCTAGTTTTGGTGAAATGTTGAGGAGTAGTTTAGAGGATGCTGGTATACCTGCCCGATTAGTGAAAAGAGGGCGCGAGGCAATGCAGGTTTTCAAGAAAGAGAAGGTAGAAATAGCTCTCGTTGATTTGAAATTACCAGATATTGATGGTATTGATTTGGTACGTGAACTAAAGAAATCTGATACCGATACCAAATTCATTATTATGACGGCTTTCGGCACAATCGAGAGGGCAGTTGAGGCAATGAAGCTTGGTGTCTATGATTTTTTAACCAAACCATTTGAAGTTGAACAGCTTATTAATCTGCTGAATCGGATCATAGAAGAACAGAAATGCTATT
>Ga0209635_10001115_pt1 | contig 19719 bp, 22 predicted proteins | sample DeeMarSWOR230_32_FD_187463 | JGI IMG/M metagenome (GOLD analysis project Ga0209635, IMG submission 187463) | Marine sediment microbial communities from White Oak River estuary, North Carolina - WOR-2-30_32 (SPAdes) (version 2) | ecosystem: Environmental > Aquatic > Marine > Intertidal zone >...
TAAAATTAGGTATTCCAGAAGGACCATTATTTAGTAAACTCCAACATGGACAAACTATACTCTTAAAAAATGGGAAAAAAATTACCCCTGACATGGTTCTAGGTCCGGCTAGAAAAGGAAGAAAAATAGTAATATCAGGTGATACTAAACCAATTGATGAGATGATAAATTTTTCAAAAGATGCGGATATTTTAGTCCATGAAGCAACATTTGACTCAGAACTTAAAGAAATATCTGGTGAATATGGTCATTCTACTGCTTTTCAAGCCGCTGAAATTGCTAAAAAAGCAGATGTTGAAAAATTATTTTTAGTTCATATTAGCCCTAGATATTTAGATAACAAATTACTAGAAAATGAAGCACGTAAAGTTTTTAAAAACTCTTTTGTTCCAAATGATTTACAAGAAATTGAAATTAAATTAAAAAAATAAAAAAATATTATACTTTTTTTAGTATTGAACTAAGGCACTCACTCATACTTTTTTGCGCTTCTAACTCAAAAAGCAAAGGGGCGTCTTCTGCCCATCCATTAAAGGCATTTATTATTTCTTTAATATCTAGATCTTTAGTAGTTATCCAATTTTCTTTTTTCATCTGTTCATTGTCAATAAAAGCAAAAATTGTATTTTTCCCGTCCTTTTCTTTTAACGGTGCTACAAATATATTAAAAGTAGATTGATTTCCATCTGCATCTTGTTTATAAAAAATACAACTTTTAGATGTAGATTGATAAATACCATATTTATTAGTCATGCACATCCTTCCCTTTTTTTCCAAATATACAATATAGATATACGTTTAATATTTTTAATAATGCCGATTCATAAAATCATAATTTTATTAAGCATAATATCAATTATCTCTTGATTTTTATGGGAGAGCAAAGACCTTCTTACGATGAATACTTCATGGAAATGGCCTATATTGTTTCTAAAAGGAGTACCTGTAAAAGAAGAAAAGTTGGAGCGATACTCGTTAAAGATAAACATATACTAAGTACTGGTTATAATGGTGCACCTAAAGGTATTAAACATTGTTCCGAAGTAGGTTGCCTAAGAGACGAGCTGAATGTTCCTTCAGGTGAAAGGCATGAACTGTGTAGAGGACTTCATGCTGAGCAGAATGCAATAATTCAAGCTGCAGTTTTTGGCATTTCTATTAAGGATTCTATTTTATATTGTACTAACACGCCTTGTATTGTATGTGTTAAAATGTTAATTAATGCTGGTGTTAAAGAAATTATTTATTCCGGTGATTATCCAGACGATTTAGCAAAAAAAATGTTGAGTGAAAGTAGCATTATTATAAAAAATTTTAATAAAAAAAACCCATCTGGATTTGAAAAAATAGGAAAAATATAAATACTGTCAAATGATTTACAAAAAAGAGGAGAATATGAAGCGAAGAAATTCATTTGTATTGGATGAAAAGGATGACAAAGCTGTCCAATTATTTACAGATTTAGGGATGCCAAAAAATCTTGCTAAGACATTAATGTATATCTCTCAAGTTGATGAATGTAAATCCGCTGATGTTGAACAAGGTGCGGATCTCAGACAACCTGAAGTCAGCGTTGCAATGCAGGAATTAAGAAGAAGAGGTTGGGCAAAGAAAAGAGACCTTAAGAAAAAAGGTAAAGGAAGACCGGTTCACATATATAAATTAACCAAAGGTTTACCAGATATTCTAAGGAATTTTGAAAATGAAAAAATGAAACAAGTAGATACAATAAAAAGTGATTTACAACAATTGCATAGTTTAATTAGAGGATATAAATAAGTTTCTTTTCCATTTAATATAATTAAAATTATTCTTTTTTATTTATTTATTTTATTTCATCAGAATATAACAAAATTCTGGGGTGTAAATGTGGAAAATAGAGTTCAAAATATTTTCACTAGCACAAAAGAACAACTCGACTGTATTTTAATAAAAAATTCTGATGAGCCTTTTATTGATGACAATTTTTTCTATGTCACTGGACTTGATAAAGGTCTTTTTGAAGGCTCAATTGCTATTTTATACCCTGATGGTAATATAAAATTAATTGTTTCTGAACTTGAGCTTGAAATAGCCAAAAAAGCTAAAGCTGAAATAAAATTTTATAAAAATAAAAAAGAGTATAATGAGATTTTAAATACCTCTATATCTTCCTTTAAAAATATTGGATTGAATTTCAGAGGAATTTCTCTTAAAGATTTTTATAAATTAATTGGTGAATTTCCAAAAATAAATTTTTTAGATGTTTCAGAATCTTTTCAAAAAAGTAGATTAATCAAGGATAAATTAGAAATAAAATTGATAAAAGAGGCTTGTAAAATATCAGATTATGTTATGGAAAAAATACCAGAGATTTTAAATATCGAAATGAAAGAGTACGAACTTGCAGCAGAGATAAATTATCTAATGCAAAGAAATGGTGCTGATAAACCAGCTTTTGAAACAATTTCCTCTTTTGGAAAAAATTCTTCAGAGCCTCATTATAGTCATGGAAATTATAAGTTAAAAAATGGGGATTTTGTTTTATGTGACTTTGGTGCGTGTTTTAAGAAATATAATTCTGATATCACCAGAACCTTTGTATTTGGCAAAGCATCTAGCAAACAAAAAGAAATGCATAAAATTGTTAGACAGGCCCAAAGTATATGTTTTGAAATGATTAAACCTGGTTTAAAGGCTTGTGATGTACATAAAAAAGTAAGTTCTTTTATAGATAATACAAATTATAAAGGTCGATTTATTCATTCGACAGGCCATGCCCTAGGTTTATCTGTTCATGATTGTGATTATAGACTTGGGAGTGATTGTGGGCTTGAACTAAAGGAGAATATGGTATTTACAATTGAGCCAGGTGTTTATTTACCTGGTTATGGTGGCATAAGAATAGAAGATGATATACTTATAAAAAAAGAAGGAATTGAAGTTCTTACTAAATCAACCAGAGAGTTTTTGGAAATATAGTATTATTCCATTAAATTTTTATGAAGAATCAGTATACGGCTTTTCAGTGAGTTTTATGACTTGGTATGATGAAGCTGAATATATTAGGAAACAAGCAAAGATGAATAATGAGTTTTATGCAAATTCTCTTCCCATGATAGCAAGTGAAAATATATTATCTCCTCTTTGTAAAGAAATGTTAATTACGGATTTCCATGGAAGATATGCGGAAGGCACACCAGGAAATAGATATTATGAGGGATGTGAATTTTTTGATAATGTTGAAGAAAAAGCAATGGAACTTGCAAAAAAGCTTTTTATCTGTCACTATGCTGATGTTAGACCAACAGCTGGTACGACCGCAAATCTTGCTATATTAAAGGCTTTTATTAAGCCAGGGGAAACAGCTGTTGTTCTTGATTTAGCAAATGGTGCCCATATATCTTTTGGTAAATGGGGCGCTGCTGGAGTTCGTGGTATTAATCTTGTATCATATCCATTTGATAATGAGATAATGAACATTGATGTTGATCAAGCAATTAAACTAATAAAACAGATTAAACCAAAACTTGCGCTTAACGGTCAATCTGTGTTTTTGTTTCCAACACCTCTTAAGGAGCTTTCACAGGCAGCTCATGATGTTGGTGCATATCTTGTATATGATGCTGCGCACGTTTTAGGTCTTATTGCTGGTAAACAGTTTCAGGACCCATTAAGAGAAGGTGTAGATGTTATGAGTGGTAGTACACATAAAACTTTACCAGGTCCTCAAGGAGGAATGATTCTTTCTAATCATAAAGGTGATACAGAAGAAGATAAATCGTTTTTGAGAAAACTTGGTTTCGGAGTTTTTCCTGGTATAACCTCTTCTTATCATCTTCATCATGTTGCAGCTAAAGCAATTGCTTTTGCTGAACATCTGGAATTTGGCAAAGAGTATGCTAAACAGACTATTAAAAATGCCCAACATTTTGCTCAATCTTTGCATGAAAGAGGATTTAAAGTATTTGGGGAAAAACTAGGTTTTACAAAGTCTCATCAGGTTTTACTTGAAATTGGTCCTGGTAAAGGAAAAGAAGCCTCTAAAAAACTTGTGGACTCAGGTATTGTTACGAATATGAATACAATTCCCGGAGACACTGATCCATTAAATCCATCTGGTTTAAGACTAGGTACACCTGAGCTTACCAGAATTGGTATGAAAGAAAAAGAAATGGATGAGGTTGCCCGGTTTTTCGAAAGAACACTTCTTAAAAATGAAAATCCAAAGAAAATAAAAGATGATATTAAAGAATTCCGAAAAGATTTCCAAGAAATACATTATTGCTTTAAAGAAGGATTTAGAGGATATGATTATCATAAATTAATTTAGGATTATGATTATTTCTATTACTGGTACACCAGGAACTGGAAAAACTTCTATTTCAAAATTATTGAAAGAAAGAGGATTTGAAGTTGTCAATTTCAATAAAATAGCACTTGAAAATAATTTTATAATTGGTAAAGATAAAAAAAGAGATACTTATATTGTTGATATTAAAAAATTTAATAAATATGCGAAGGAAAATTATAGTCAAAAAAAAATTATTTTTATCGAAGGGCATCTTTCTCATCTTATTAAAAGTGTTGATAAGGTTATAATTCTTAGATGTCATCCTGATGAGCTTAGAAAGAATCTTTCTAAGAAAGGTTGGAACAAACAGAAAATTAAAGAAAATTTAGAAGCAGAGATTTTAGATGTTATATTATGTGAAGCACTTAGTTTACATTCCCTTAAAAATATTTTTGAGATTAATACCACAACTAGATCAATTAAAGATGTTTTTTCCTCTATAATTGAAATAATTGAAAATAATTTTAAAGTTATAAAAAAATATAATATAGGTAAGATTGATTGGTCAGAAGAAATATTAAAGGATTTTTAAAAGGTTGGAAAAAATGGTTCTTAATAATAAAAGAAAAGACATTGATCCTTTATTAAATTTTGTTGCCAAACATATGATAAATATAAATCCAAATACTTTATCTTGGTTATCATTGTTATTTGCTTTGATAGCGGGTATATTTTTTTATTTTTCTTCCCCAAATTTAGAATTAAATAATTTTTATCTATGTATTGCTGTTTTTTTTGTTTTTTTAAATGGATTTTTTGATGCTATTGATGGAAAGATTGCTAAATTAACTAATAAAATTTCAAAAAAAGGTGACTTTCTAGATCATGCAATTGATAGATATGCTGATGTTTTTATAATTGGTGGTCTTGCTTTAAGTCCATGGTGTAGATTTAATATTATTGGGTATTTTGCGATTGTGGGTGTACTTTTAACTAGTTATATGGGAACGCAGGCTCAAGCTGTTGGTTATAAAAGAGATTATTCAGGTTTACTAGGTAGAGCTGATAGACTTGTACTTTTAATGTTTGCTCCTATTATTCAACATATTTTACTATATTTTACAAGTGTTGGAATACTTTTAGAATTATACATTTTAGAATGGGTTTTAATTTATTTTGCAATTGTGGGAAATATAACTGCGGTTCAACGTTTTTATAGTACATTAAAATGGTTCAATAAAAGTTTTAAAAAATAGTTAGTATTTTTATAAAATATTTTTATTACTTAGTTTAAACCTCTAACTGTTAATAATTGCAGATCTTTATTATTAACATCATAACTTAGATTTTTTAGTGGTTCAGTATATATTTTTTCAATTATTTTTTTTGTCCCAATACTTGAAGCTAAATTTATTACTCTTTCTTCAATAAAAAAAATTTTTACTACATTTTCAACTTCTTTTATTTCTTCTTTACTTGACATTGCCCCCACAATATTTAATTGGATTTTATCTCACCACCTTCATGATAGATAATATATAACATGTATATATTTGTCAATGCTACTAAATAAACTTATCGATATATTTTATTTGAACCTAAAATCATCAAAAATTTATCCATTTGAAGAATATTTATTATAAATAAAATTTCAAAAAATCTTACAAATACTTATGTTTATTAAATATATTATCAATTAATATTAAAATACATTTACTTATACAATAACGGTTTATTAGCAAATGAAAGATTTATTTGATAATGCAATAGTGATTTCATTAAATGATGATATTTCTGAGATTAAGGACCTAGCTAATTCTCTAAATTATAATATTGTTTCCTCTTTTATACAACATAGAGAAAATCCAGATGTAAATAGTTATATAGGTAGTGGTAAAGTTGATGAAATTAAAAAATTTATAGAAAACTCAGAAAAAAAAATTAATTTAATTATAGTAGATGGTGAGCTAAAACCCTCTCAATGGTTTAATCTTGAAAATAGTTTTGATATAGAGGTATACGATAGAATAAGGCTTATACTGGCTATTTTTGAAAAAAGGGCAGAAAAAAAAGAAGCGAAACTTCAGGTTAAACTTGCTCAACTACAATATGAAAGACCTTTTGTAAGAGAGCTTATCCATCGAGCAAGATCTGGAGAACATCCAGGTTTTTTAGCTGGTGGAGAATATCAAGTTGATGATTACTATGAAACAATAAAAAAACAAATGAAAAAAGTAAAAGAAGAGTTAGAAAGTATACGCAGTCAAAGAGAAATAAGAAGGCGTCATAGACATACAGGCGGTTTTTATCTAGTTTCATTAGCTGGTTATACAAATGCTGGAAAAAGTAGTTTGCTTAACCTACTTTCAGATGAAAATGTATTTGTTGAAAATAAGATGTTTTCAACACTTTCAACAACGACCCGTAAAATAAATAGTAAACATGTTCCTATTTTATTAACTGATACTGTTGGTTTTATCAAAGATCTTCCTGCGTATATTATTGATGCATTTCATTCAACATTGGAAGAAATTGAAGTTGCAGATGTTGTTGTTTTAATAGCTGATGTAAGTGAAAAAAAAGAAATTATTGCTGATAAATTAAAAGTTTCAATAAATGAGTTAATTGAAATAGGTGTAACATCTTCGATTATTATAACTTTAAATAAAACAGATTTAATTTCTAATGATGAGTTAAATGATAGAATGGATTACATAACTAATTCAGGTTTAACAGAATATAAAAAAATTATTGCTGTATCAGCAAAAAATCAATATAATATTGAAAAACTATTAGATTTGATTTATGAATCCTTACCTCAATTAGTTAAATTTAAAATAAAATTACCTTTAAATGAAGAAACCCAATCTTTTATCTCTTGGATTTATGAAAAAGCCCATGTTTTAGGTATATCATATGACGAAAATGTAATAATACATATTGAAAGTAATATGGGATTGAAAGAAAAGATAATATCAAAATGCAGAGATTATAAAGGACAATTAATTCAAGATTAAATTTTAATTAAAAAATATTTTTTTCAACTTTGATTTATAAGAGGAAGTATAATATTTATACATCTAGTTAAATGTGTTAAATATTCCATTTTCAGATCTCCTTAGATTACAATTATACTTCTAATCTAAATCCTTTAGCTACATAAGGATAAATTATCATTTTTTATATATTTTACTCATAAAACTATATAAATAACATACATTATTATTATAATAGGGAACTTAAAATTATGAGAAAAATAATACCTTTAATTATAATAGGATTTTTAATACTATCAGGTATTGGAGCTATTGCTATACAAGAAGAAAATAGCATTGTCCATGAACCCTTGATGCAACCTCAAATTGAAATAATTGCTAGAGGTGGATTAGGAGTTACTATAAATGCTCTTAATCGTGGCACAGAACCTTTTGAAGAACCAATAGCAATTAATGTAACCATTAATGCACCATTAATGTTAATCAGAGCAAAAAACAATTTGCATATAAATCCACCTATTCCAGCTGGTGGTTCTGTTACTAATTCAACAGGATTTGTATTAGGATTTGGTCTCTGCGTTGTAAATATTGTTGCTGAAATTGGAGAAACACCTGATGTATATGAAGCAAATGCAACAGGGATAGTATTTTGGCCGCTTGTCATAATAAAAGCCACATCCATTCTAATAGAATAAAAAAAGGAGCTATAATTTACAAGACTTCAGATGTATAACTTCATTTTTATCAAACAATAAAACTGTAAAATATATATAATTAATAAAAAATGGATTTCTATTTTAACAACAGAATATTGTGCTTTATCATAATCCGAAAGTTATAAGTTCTAATATTATATATACATTTTATCATTAGGAGAAAGGGAAATTAGTATGGTTAAAAATGATAATATTAATATTAAACTAGAAGTCTGTAAGGATAAAAATTCTGGTAAATTATCAATAAGAGCTCATTTTGATTCAAATGCACCAAATTTTGCAATGGATAAGGAGGGTTATTTTTGGATACCTACATTTGAAGAAAAAGAGTTTATTAATGAAGCATTCCAACTAATACCAATGGATACTTCTGAATCTAATAAAGAAAAAATGCAAAGAATTGAGGAAAATTTGGATACCAAACCGGCTACTCATTTTCCAAAAGTCGAAAAACAAAAAGAAACATCTGTTTTTGCGAAATCAGATTATGAAACAAAAGATGAACATTTAGAAAAAAATGTTTTTGAAAAAAGAGAAGATATCCAAAATAAAAGATATGAAACAGAAGAAGAAGAAGAAGAAGAAGAAGAAAAAGAACCATCCTATTATGAAAAAGAAGGTAGAAAAATAGAAGAAAGACTCATTGTTGAAGCTGATGATGCGGCAATAGAAGCTGCAATAAAAAGACGCATTGAGGATGATAAATCCTTTGTTGAGGTTGATGAACAAACTATCATTGATAGAGTTTTAAGCCAAAAGAAAAAAGGAAAATGGAGTAAAAAATAATTACATCCTGTCCTTAATAGAATTAAATAAATAAGACTAGATTATCTCGAGTTTTTTTCCTAGTTTTTCAAATTTTTCAAGGGTGTAGTCTAAATCTTCTTTTGTATGACCTGCATTCATCATGGTTCTAATTCTTGCCTTATCTTTTGCAACCATTGGAAATACTATTGGCAATGCAAAAATTCCTTCATCAAATAATTTATTTGAAAGCTCTTTTGCTTTACTAGATTCACCAACAATAACAGGTGTTATTGGTGTTTCGCTTGTACCTGTGTCAAATCCCATTGATTTTAGTTCTTTTTTAAAATAATTTGTGTTATCCCAAAGTTTTTTTACATGTTTTGGCTCTTTTTCAAGAACATCAATTGCTGCAAATTGTGCACCAGCTACAGCTGGTGGATGAGATCCACTTAATAACCATGTTCTTGATTTGTTATATGCAAAATTAATTAGGTGCTGACTACCTGCAATAAGTCCGCCAACTACTCCATAAGCTTTACTGAAGGTGCCCATTTCAACATCAATTTTGCCTTCTATTTTATAATAAGCACCTATTCCTCTTCCATCAGGACCTATTACTCCTTCCCCATGGGCATCATCAACATAAGTCATTGCACCATATTCACTGGCAAGATTCACGATTTTATCCATTGGTGCAATATCTCCATCCATACTAAAAACACCATCTGTAATAATTAGTATTCGTCTGTATTTTTTATCAACATCTTTTAAGACTTTTTCAAGCTCTCCAACATCACGATGTTTGTATACTGCCCGATCTGCTTTTGTAAGTCTGACACCATCAATTATACTTCCATGATTTAGCTCATCAGAAATGATTATATCTCCTTTTTCTACAAGTTGAGGTATAAGTCCAGAATTGGCAGCAAAACCGGTTTGATAAATAAGAGCAGCTTCTGTTCTTTTAAATTTTGCTAGTTTCTTTTCAACGTCTATATGAAGTTTCATGGTACCTGCAATTGCTCTAACTGAACCAGAACCGGCGCCGTATTTTTTTACAGCATCAATTGCAGATTGTATTAGTTTTGGATGATTACTTAGATTTAAATAATTGTTTGAGCAGAGCATTATGACTTTTTTACCATCAACAACTGAATGCGGCGTTGAACCTGACTCAAGTATTCGAAGCTTCCAGTCAAGATCTTTTTCAACAAGTTCTTGATATTCATTTTTTAAAAAAGCCGTTGCATTTCGATTCATAAGTATTTGACCTCCCATAACAATAAACAATGGTCTTTGTAGTTTTTTGTGAAACTATGAATAATATTAAAAGTTATTGGTTTGTAACTTAACAATCCTGCTAAAACGATATCCGATAACCACCATCATAAATTCTTTTTCAGTAAAAAGATGATCCAGATTTTTATCTCCAGTATCAACACGTAAAAAAGGAGTGGATGAAAGCTTTGCAGGAGTAGAAACAACAATTATATTATCCAAACCTATTTTTTTTATTATCATAGGGCTCAGTTGAAGGTTTCCTCTGCCAAGTATAAAACCTTGTGCACCAATTGGACTTAAAATTAATTTTACTTTTGGATATTTTTGTAGTAATTTTAGGATCCTTTTCTCATTGAGATCGTTTCCTACCACTTTTTTTTTATAAATTGCATCGATACCTAATAAAGTATTTTTTAAATTCAATTTTTTTGCAATATAATCAATAGTTCCACCAGAACCAAATAAAAACAGATAATCACTATTTTTTTCCATTTCATCTTTAATGTGTTCAGCAAGTTCATTTTTAACTTCATCATCAGATACTGATTCGAAAATGGATTTACCAACCTGAACATAAGTTGGTTCCACAATGCCCTTTGCTATACCAAATAATTTGATATTCCACTTGCCCTTTCTATAAAGTTTTTCATCTAAATCCATTATTTCAGCATCACCAATTGTAAGTCTTTTATTTACAAACTCATTAAGCATTTTAGCAGTAGCATTAGTATTTATTCCAAATATACCTGAGTGCATCTTTACTCCTGCAGGAATACCTAAAATAGGTATTTTATTAGATACAATCTTAAAAATATCTCTTGCTGTTCCATCACCACCACAAAAAAGAATTAAATCAATTTGTTTTTCTAAAAATTTCTTACAAGTATTTTTTGTGTCAATCTCAGTTGTCTTTTTGCTTTTTGGGGTATAAACAATTTCTATTTTTTTAAATCCTACTACCTTTAATTCATTTTCACCCATTATACCTGCACATGTAAACCAATGTAACTCATCTTTAGTTTGAAAATGTGAAATAAACTCTTTTAAAGTTTCAAGTGCTTTATTTTCTGCAATAGGTTTAGCACCAAGCTTTATAGCTTTTTTTAAAACACCGTCTGTTCCTTTAAGACCTACTTTTCCACCCATACCCGCAATAGGATTTACAATAAAACCAATTTTTTTTGTCATTAGTCTCCTAAATCTTTAAACCAAAATAACTATTTAAACAATGCAGAAAATTAAAAAATAGAATAGAGCTGATTAAAAAATCAGCTCATTAAAATAAAACAATTATTTCTTTTTCAGATAGGGTAAGCCTGTTCTTTTATTTACACCAACTTTGTATCCATTTGGTAAATCACAAGGGGTACCGCTCTTTGGTTTTTTCTTACTGAAAAAGTAAATTGTTTGGTTTCTTCCTCCCTTAAGTTTTACATTTCTTGTGTATAATGTCCACCCATCATGCATATACGCCATAATTTCTACCTCCAGATGTGAAATCTTATATACACATTTAAGTCTTTCCTTATTTTTCTAGTCTCTAACACCTGTTTCGATTATAGAAAAAACAGCTTCACCTTCCGGTAAATGTGGTGAATCAATTAATCTTGCAATTCTTTTTGGACCTTTACTTTTTCGTAAATATACTCTAAAAGTAGCTGTATGACCAACTATATGACCACCAATAGGTCTTGTTGGATCTCCAAAAAAGGCATCTGGTTTAGCTGCTACTTGATTAGTAACACATACTACACCATTATTTAGATCACTCCATCTTAAAAGATCGTGCATATGTCTGTTTAGTTTCTGCTGTCTATCAGCAAGTGTTCCTCTGCCAACATATTCTGCTCGAAAATGTGCAGTAAGTGAGTCAACCACAAGTAAACGAGCAGGTACATCTTTTGAAAGTTCTTTTACTTTATCCACTAGAAGCATTTGATGACTTGAGTTATATGCTCTAGCGACATGTATTTTTGATAAAACATCCTCTGGGTCTAATTCATAACCTTCAGCCATTTGTTTTATTCTTTCTGGTCTGAATGTATTTTCTGTATCAATGTAGAAAGCATGCCCATCTAAACCTCCTTTTTCTTTTGGAAGTTGAACCATAACACAAAGTTGATGTGCTATTTGGGTTTTTCCAGATCCGTACTCCCCAAATAATTCTATTATAGCCTGCGATTCAAATCCTCCACCTAATAGTTCATCAAAAGTTTTTGATCCAGATGATATTTTTCCAACCTGTTGGCGTTTTTCATAAAGCTCATTTCCAGTTCTAAACTCATCTTTTTGTACTTTTTTACCCGCTTCTTGAATTATCCTGGTAGCAGTTGGTAAACCGATTTCAGCAATGGATGCCAATTCTTGTGGTGATACAACAGCAATATCCATAAGATCGGTAAAGCCTGATTCTCGCAATTTATCTGCTGTTGCTGGTCCCACACCAGGAAGATCCTCAATGTTATCAATAGATTTTTCATCTTTACCCATTTAAAATCCCAAAAACATTGTAATTAATTTATGCTTATAAAAGTGTGGGAGAGGATATTTAAACTATTATCTTTGTTTTTTTTTAAAATAAAATTTGTTTTATTGTAAAATTTTTTATTAACCAATTCTCTTACATCTTGTAAAAATTTGAGGATTATTTAAATGGAAAACGAATACTATCCATGGGGTGGAGAGTTTACATCATGCAATAAAAACAGCTGTGTTGCAGTTGTACTACTTACAATTGACTATACTCCTTCAAAAAAAGTTGCAATTTATGGATTACTTAAAACCGAAAACATCGGTATAGAAAAAATTGTTGCAAACACTATTTCTAATCCAAATATTAGATATCTAATAATATGTGGAGATGACATCAGGGGTCATCGTTCAGGTTCCTCACTTATATCTTTGAATAAAAATGGAATAAATAATCAACACAGGATTATTGATGCACCAGGTGCAATTCCTTATATTGAAAATCTAAAAAACGAGGCAATAGAAAGATTTAGAAAACAAATAGAAGTTGTTGATCTAATTGGAATTAAAGATAAAAATAAAATTGATGCAATTATTGAAGAATACATAAATAAATCCCCCCCTTCATTTGGAAAACCGTATATAGCTATAAAAATAATATCTAAAATAACTAAATCACTTGGTGATAAAAGAGCTTTGCATTCAAAAATTGTAATAAATTATCTTGGAAAAATCAAAAAAAGAGGTTAGTAGATGTTTTCCTTTACAAAAGAACAAATAATATTTGATATCTCAGGAATTAAAATTGGTGGGCAACCAGGAACAAACCCAACAGTTCTTTTTGGTGGTTTATTTTTTAAAGGAGAACCAGATTTTAAATCTGCAAAAAAACAGATTCAAAAAATGTTGTATTTAAGTAATAAAACTGGTAATCCTGCTATTCCGGATTTCTTTATAAAAAAAGAGGAATATATAGAAAACATAATGAATTTTATTGAAAGAACGCTTCCTAAGAAACATCCTTTTTCAATAGATATAATAGAACCTGATTTGAAAATAAAAACATTAAATTACCTTTATGATAGAAAACTTCTTTCAAGAACTATCTATAATTCTATTCATGTTGGGATAAAAAATGAAGAACGTGAAACTTTGAAAAAATATACTCCTGATGCAGCAATTATTGTTGCATTTAATCCAAAAGATAAATCCCCTGATGGAAAAATAGAAGTGCTAGAAAATGGTGCTAATCTTATAGAAAGTGGATTATTAGATATTGCTAAAAACCTTGGAATAAAAAAAATACTTGTTGATACAGCAGCAATGGCTCCAGGAGAAAACAGCGGTGCAGCCATTGCAGCGATTCCTGTGATAAAAGAGGAGTATGGTCTTCCAACAGGTTGTGCTATTCATAATGTGGTTGAAAAATCAAAATGGTTAAATGATTTCAAAATAGAAAAAAAAATAGTAGACGCATCTTCAAATGTTAATATACCATTATTTGGTGGAAACTTTGCGATTTTTGGTCCTATTGAAAATGCAGATATGGTTTTTCCAATAATAGCATGGCAAGATATTTTAATTTCTGAATATACTCAAAACTATTTTGGTGTTAACCCAGAAGATTTACATCCTAGGAGGAAATTATTCTAATGAAAGATGTAAAAACAACTGTCATTGGTTCATACCCAGTTGATATCAATAATATGGAACTTATGAAATGTTACTTTGAACAAAAAAATATCTCTTGGAATAAATATATTGACTCAGCAGTTAAAGACATGATTACATCAGGTTTAGATATGATTTCAGATGGGCAAACAAGGGATTCTTTTGTAAATATTTTTACAAGAAAACTAAAAGGATGCAGGATAAGAGGAAGAACAGAAGTAACTAATAAAGTGGAATATAATGGTCCGATAATTATTGAAGATCAAAAATATGTTAAAGAAATAATACCAAAAAAAATAAAATTAATAGGAGTTTTAACAGGTCCATATACATTAACAAAATCATCTGTTGATATGTTTTATAATGATGAAAAAAATCTAGCTTTTGATTTTGCTTTTGCTTTAAAACATGAAGCAGAAAATTTACAAAAATATGTTGATTTAATTAGTATTGATGAACCTTTCTTTTCTATAAACCTACCTGATTATGGTAAAGAATTAGTAGGCATCATTACCAAAAATCTTAATTGTTCCACAAGGCTACATGTTTGTGGAGATGTATCAAATATTGTACAAGAACTACTAGAAATGCCTGTGAATATTTTATCACATGAATTCAAAGCATCACCAAAATTATATAAAACATTTAAAAAATATAATATTTCAAAAAATATTTGTTTAGGATCTGTTTGCTCGGATAATATTAAAATCGAAACTGTCGAAGAAATAATAACTCATATAAAAAAAGGAATTGAAATATTTGGAGATAAAATAACCCAATTGGCACCTGATTGCGGATTAAGAATGCTTCCAAGAAATGTTGCATTTCAAAAATTAAAAAATCTTGTTAAGGCAAGTGAAAAAATTTATGGTTGTTAAAGAAATACCTTTAATTCATGCTAAAAAAACTTCAGAAAAAGATGTTATTTTAGATTCTAATGGTTTTTTTGTAATTGAGGTAGATAAAAAACAAAAACAGATTCGTGTTGAGTATTATTCAAATATTTATAAAAATAATAAAATAGTATCTGGAATACTAGAAAAAGTTTTTTTAGGAAAAAAAGCAGATAGTCTTTGCGATACTATTGTAAAAAATGTACCTATATTGATTCCTACTCATTATACTTATCTTGGTAGAGAGCTTCAGAGGGCTCAATGCTCTCTTGAAAAAAATAAAAAATATATTCAAGGTGGTTGTTGAATTTTCGTAATGACACCTTTGCTGTTCAAATGTAGTTCTTTTTTACCATTATTTTGTTTAATATCTATATATTCTATTTTTAGATATTCTCCTTTTTTTATTTTTTGTATTTCTTTTACTTTTTGATTCCAAATGGTTATTTGTCTTGTTTCTTCTTTTGTTTCGACCTTTATTTTAGTTACAAAACCAAATTCACCATTGTCTTTAAAAAAAGCTTTTGTAGGTTCAACTTCAATTAATTTGCCTTTGATAATAAAATTATTTTCTAGTTTTTTAATTTTAGGTTCAATCTGTTCTTCTGGTTCTACTTCTATTAATCCCCAACGACCCACGTTTATTTCTATTCCATTAAAGCCATTTTTTATATATCCATTTATCACTTTTACATTTGTTCCAATCCGTATTATTTTTTTTGTAACTAATTCTACATCTTTATCCCAAAGAGCAAGTCCGCATCTTCCTGAATCATCACTTAGTTCTAAATTTATTACTTTCCCAGTTGATCCATTTTTACGATTAAAATTTTTAGTTGGATTTATATTTATTATTTTACCAAAAACTGTGCATTCCATTTCTGGTTCTATTTCAGAAATTTTACAGATATTTTGTTTATTTCTACCTAATTCATCTACTATTAGTAATGCTACAGTATTATCATCTAATAAATCATCATAATCCTTTTTTATTCTATTTATTTCTACTAAAAATTCCCTTTTTGTTTTTAGATCTTTAATTTCTTCATAAAGTTGGTTAAGATTTTTTTGCATCCTAAATAGTAAATATAAAATTAATGTTTAAATTTATTGAAAAAAAATAAAAAATAGAATAGAGTAGGGCTAATTTATAGCCCTTTTTTTATGTTTTTATTATTGTCTTTATTTGTTATTTTTACTTATGTTTAAGGATATCCACCGATTTGAAGACTTGGATCACCTAGTAGAATCCATTGTTCTACTGTTTTTCTATGTGCATCGTCCCATTCATAATCGAAGTGATTTATATATTCAGTAATTGTCTGGGAATAGGTTTCACCTAGGATATCATATCCGTTTCCATATTGTGCGAAGAATTCTGTTGTAATATAGCCATCAAGTCCACCAACTGTACAGTATTGATTTAATATTCCATATCCATAACCAGTGTTTCCTATTGTTGCAATTGCACCGCGTTTACCAAGATTCACTAAGCGTTCACTCCAGCATTCAGGAGTGGGAATACCCCAACAATGCATAGAAGCACTGTTATCTTTATCTTTCATTGTTCTTATTAATGAAACATTAATCATACTATTGTGACATCCACCAACTACAACAATCGGGTTCTTATAATCATTCTTTAAACTACCCATTGGGAAGAGCGGTATTCCATTTGTTGGCCATTTCCAATTAAAGATCCTTAATCCTGTTACACCACCTTTTCCTCTGTTACCAGGTATACCAGGATAATGATCACCCCATACAGCTGGGCTTCCATGTCCGGAAAAGAACACAAAACCGCACCCTTTATTTAAAACATCTAGAACATCATTTTCACTGGTAAACGCACCATTTGAAGTCCATATTAATATTCTATCAAAAGCAGGAGGCATATAATATAGTCCGCCTGCTCTGCCTAATAATAGTTCTTCTCCTGTACAAAATTCGCCTTCCCAATACATTTGGAATCCAGTTTTAGTAATGTCAAAAACAGTTGTACCAGCGCTATTTTTAACCCAAACATGTAAATCTGTATAATTTCCATATGGTCTTGGATCATACGTTTTTCCACCGATTTGGAGAACACCATTGTTATAATTTATGTTTGCCCAACCTCCTATTGGAGGTTGATTATTATTACAATATGCTTCTCCTTCTGTTGGTACATATTGATAATTTGTGTTTCCAAGTATATCTCCATCTGAAACTGTAACAATTTCAGCAACTGGTGGGAAAGGATAACTCAAACCAGTTATAAGATTATCATCATGGTTGAAGGTTATTGATGTTGCCTTGGTGTTATCTTTTGTTACTTGTATTTCATCAATAGGTCCTAAGACATTATCAATGTTTTTACTTTGAGCATAAATTGTGTATTGACCATTTGTTAAAGAATTAGTATTCCATTGAATATTCCATTTAAATTGATCTAAAAATCCATCTCCTGAAATTGCGACAACTTTTTCAAACCAGGCAGGGTCACAAGGTCCACTTTCATAAGTAATAATTTTATCAACAACATTTTTTACTTCTTTGGTGGTCCTACAAGATAGTCTACCTACAGCAACATCAGGGTACAAATCTAATCTGTCCCAAAATTTTTCACCATAGATATGATCCCCATCACCATCCCAGCTACAGAAACTTCCGTCATCATTGTATATATCTGCATAGTATAAATCAGTTATATATCCCGGATCGTCGCCTGTTTGCATTAGCATATTTGAATATCTAACAGGTACATGCCAATCTTTTGTACCTTCATTTTTATTATCTCTTGGAATTCCGTTAATCCAGGATTTTAAACCTCCGACTAATAAAACATATGAGGTGTTATAGGTTTCAATAGCATCCTTAATAAAGTATTTAATTTCCTCTGGTTTATCATAATAAGTATATTCTTCATATATGTCCTCAGTTGTTTTTATTAGAGTTGATAATCCCTTTGACACTTTATGGTCTTTTAATTCTTGAAGAATATTTGAAAACTTAGATGGAGCTATAATTACTAGTTTATATTCTTCTTCAAAATTTGTTGAAAATGGATTTGAATCAGGTACCATATAAGAAAATGTTACATCAACTTTATCTGTATAATAAATTGTATCAAATCCAGGATTGTATCTTACAGGAAATGTTCTTATTGTTAAGAGAGTTTTATGTTCATTATTTTTATCAAGTCCAACTCCAATATCATAGCTGAACCAATTATCTGGATACAATTGTTCTGAATCATATATTTCTTGATTCATCAGAGGTCTATTTTCAATTTTTGCCTCGTCAGATAATACTACTGGTTGTGGAGCAGGATTTATCTTTTTTGATAAAATTTTGCTTTGAACATCTTTAACTTCGCATCCGATATTGGTTATTGTTGCACCGAAAGGTAAAATATATGTTTCAGTGTGGATTGGAAGTAAAGGATTTCCTCCATCAAAAATCCAAGTATTTGTTCCCTCAACTTCTAATTCTACAAATGTTTCTTTTTCTACAAGAATTGGTTCAAAAAATGTTGCACTTATAGTGTTTTGTAATTCACCAGCTTCTTCTCCTATACCTATTGCAGCAAAACCACTAATTAAAAGTAGCCCAACCACAAGATATATCATGTTTTTCATTTTTTTTTATCCCCCTTAATTAACAATTGTTGATACGCTTCAATTTATTTAAACTTTTTGTATAAATTTTTTGTATATTTTAAATAAATTTTTTTTATTTATAATATATATTTACATTTTATATTATATAAATCTTTTTGAAATAAAAATAAATATTGTAAATAAATTATAAATTATCTATATTATTAAAAAGTAATGATTAATTTCACTCATTATTCTTTTAAAATATATCTGATAATAATTAGAATTAGTTACAAAACTATGATAATTATAAAAGTATGCTGGGTGGGGAAGTTAGGAGGTGGTAAGGAGAGGAGGTTAAAGGATTAAAAATAAATTTCCTTCCCCAACTCAACAACTTAAACTATACTGTCTTTGTTTTACTTAAAAAGTTTTGTTTTACAATTATTATCCAATATATTTACACTTGTTACCTAAAAAATAAAAAATCAATTTTAACAAGAATTATTCTTTATTTTCTTTTTTACCAGCAACTTTTTTCATCAAAAAATCACGGATTTCTTCAGGTTTTGTTGAATCAATACCAAAATATTCTGGAAACAATTTTGTTGTCGTAAGCATCTCTGTTGCACCATGTTTTTTTGTATTTACCAGATTCATAGCAGAAAGTTCATCCACATGTTCATAAGCTTTAGTACCAATCATTCTCCTAAGATTTGATTGTTTAAGAGGTTGATGAAAAGCAATAAGCGTTAAAGTTTTTAATAAGTTATCATTTATTTCTGGTTTAGTAATCATAATCGATTGATCAGTAAACTCTTTTTTAACCTGCATTGCAAATTTCTCACCTGCTTTGACTATTTCCATTGATGTATCGTTTTTACGAGTTATATTATAGTCTTGAATTAATTCATCTAATGTTGTTTTTATTTTCTCTGAAGAAAGATCAGTTGTTTCCTTGATTTCATTTATGCTAACTGGTTTACTTGCAGAAAAAAGTACTGATTCAACTAGACGTTTTTCCTTAACACCCATGGGATTTACGCTCCTTACCTAACTATATCCTATATTTTTAATAAAAATTTTTCCATA
>Ga0209635_10001119_pt1 | contig 19705 bp, 18 predicted proteins | sample DeeMarSWOR230_32_FD_187463 | JGI IMG/M metagenome (GOLD analysis project Ga0209635, IMG submission 187463) | Marine sediment microbial communities from White Oak River estuary, North Carolina - WOR-2-30_32 (SPAdes) (version 2) | ecosystem: Environmental > Aquatic > Marine > Intertidal zone >...
GACTATATTTTGCCGTGTATTAACCATTTTTTCATAAACAGCACCGATTTGTGTCGGTTTGGTATGATCAACATGTTGTGCATACCATTGGCGATATTTTATCGGTTCTCTGCCATAGGGATCAATCCACTGTAATTGCTTAACGTTGGTTATCTTGGCAGAAAATAGCATCAACGTCATGATGAGGCTGACAAGGATAAGTTTCATATGCACCTCCAATAAATTATACTAGGAAGTACCCATGATGTCAATAGACAGGTGCAAGCGTGAACACACCTCGGTTACATTTTTTAAAGGATTTAAATCTGTTAATCATAGTTTGTAACTGATAAGCTATCAGTTTGATACGCGCTTCTGACCAGGTCATTGACAACCGTAAAAATAGCACTAAAATAATTGAGATGAAATGTGAAAGGGAAAGCCTGTTTGGAAAAGTAAATAATTTCATACTGTACCTCCAGAAAGAAAAGAATTATTCACTTCATACCTTGAAGGCATACAGATCAGATCTTGTCCATTTTTTTGATTTTCTCAGAATAAAAAAGAAGTCCGTGGTGGATCAAAATATTATTACACTATTCGTTGGTTTCTTGTTGAAATATGGTATGGATACAAGGACTGTCGCACGGAAACTTTCGAGTCTTAAATCATTCTTTAAATATCTAAAAAAGGAAAAAATTATTTCAGAGAACCCGGCTATTCTTATAAGAACACCAAAAACAAAAAAGCATTTGCCCGGGTTTCTAACTTATGAGCAAATTGAGAAGGCTATGCAAATCACTAATCCAAGAGATCGTGCTATTATGGAGGTGCTCTACAGTTGTGGTCTGCGTGCGAGCGAACTTGTTAATCTAAAAGTCGATGACATTGACTTTAATCGGGAAGAAGTCAAGATATTGGGGAAGGGGAGTAAACAGAGGATCGTTCCTTTGGGCAAGGCTGCAAAAGATGCCGTTCTTGATTATTTAAAGAAAAGAGCAACTTTTGCAAAACATCGTAGATCGCCAGATGATACCCCTCAATTGTTTTTGAACTACCGCGGCAGGATTCTTACCACACGTTCACTTCAACGCATAGTAAGAAAATATCTCATTAAGATTGCGCGGGCTGCTGGGACAAATCCTCACATACTAAGACACAGTTTTGCAACACATCTTTTGGAAAACGGAGCTAATTTGCGTGCAGTGCAAGAACTTCTTGGTCATGCATCGCTTTCAACAGTACAGATCTACACACATCTGACAACAAAGCATTTAAAAGATATTTACAGAAAAAAACATCCAAGGGCAGAATAGCAAGAGATGACAGATAGCAGGTGGTGGATGACAGCTATTTCAATGCAAGCATTGATTATCTCTGTGCTCATGCTATTAGCATGTTCTGGAAGAAATGTATTTAAGAGATTTGAGGATGGTGATTTTAGTGTTGTTGTTCAGGGAAGGTATGGTGGAAAGACAATTTTTTTGAATCAAGGGCGTCAGTACAAAGATCTCGTTGATGATCTCCGACACGAAATCGAAAAAAAAAGAGATTTCCTGCCATTGATAACAAGGAAGTTCTTTATTGTGAAGGGGAAGTTGTTTTATAAATTCAAGTTTGTCGCGTTTGACGAGGGCAAAAAATGTTTGATTTTAAGATACTTTGCAAGAGCAGTAGATCACCCGGTGTACGCGGGTTATCAGATTCAATTTGTTTTTGATTTGAAGGCAAAGGATTTTACAGAAATATACACTGCCGAAGTTCCCTATGAGTAGCATTCTTTTCCTTTTTTTATTTCCGGGGCAAGCCTATCTTTACCAAGGTAATTTTGCACAGGCATCAAGATACTTCAATCTCGTTTCGTCAATCGACCCGTCGAGTGAAAGCTATTACGGCTCGGCAATTTCTGCTCTTAAAAATGGTGAGTTGAATGATGCGATACGACTACTCAGATCAATACCAGACGAAAGAAATGCAATCTTGTACTATCTTGGTGTAGCTCATTATGCGAGCGGTGCCTACAGTAAATCCTTTTTCTATTTCGATAGTCTCCTTAGTACGCGTGAAAGCGCTTGGCAGGCCATCTATTATTTGGGGTTAATCAAGCTGAAACAGAATCAAATTGAAGAAGCCATGGAATATTTTGAGCGTATTCCATTACTTCTTGATAAAAAGCTCATATTAGATTATGTTGATGATTATAAACGCCTGGTAAATGCACTGCAGAAATTGAGAAATGGTAAATACGATGAGGCAGCTGATTTCTATCAGAACACTCTTTATTTTTGTGGGTATAGAGAGCTTGGTTTTGCTTTCATTCTTGCATACAAAAAGGAATACAAAAGAAGTCTTGCCTTACTCGATAGTATAATCAATTATAGTGATGATATGTTTCTTATTAATCAAGCTTTGTTTCAAGCAGCTCATGTTTGTGTTACATCAAGAGAATATCCAAGAGCGCGAAGATACCTGACAAAAATATTAAGCATAACTCCTGACGAAAAAGCACATTTCTTGCTAGGCAAAACATACAGTGATGAAGCAAAATATGATTCTGCAATGATTTACTTTAAGAACCTCCCTGATTCGATTGATGAATATCTATTCTATAAAGGAAGAGTCGAATATTTTCTTGGTTTGTGGGGGAGGGCAGAAGAAATATTGCTGAGACATCGTGAGGGTTTTCCAAATTCTATTTATGGTGATAGAGCAACATATATTCTTGCTTCCATAAATTTCAAGAGAAAGGAATACAATCAAGCAATCGATTTTTGGCATGAGCTCGTAGCAGCATATCCGAACTCTGTATATGCGGCTGCTGCACAGAAAGGTATCGGTGATGCATATTTCAACAAGGCACAGTATGACAGTTCGCTAAATGCATATCGCGCCGTTAAGGAGTATGATCCGTCGGTGAATATTGAATCGCAAACGCTATTGAGAATTTACGAATCACTGTATCATTTAAAAAAATATTCCAGTTTGGTTAATGCACTTTGGAAATTTATAGAGGAGAATCCAAATTCGCAGTTGCTACTTAGCACGCGGTTTCGAATCGCGCGGATACTATTTAAAAGGAAGAAGTACTATCAGAGCCTTTCTGAATTCAACAAAATCATTGAACAGTATCCGGATTCTTCTCTCACGATTCAAGCGTTTGTTGAGAAAGCAAGAATTCATCAGGTGCTCGATAACCAACAAGAAGTAAAAAAGATATATCACCAATTGCTGGTGAATGCCAAGGCAGGAGAATACTATTATTATGCCGCACATGAACTGGGTCTTATTTACCTCGCGGAATCGAAATATGATTCAGCCCTTTATCAATATAATCTGTTAATTGACAAGAAACAGTACCGTGAAAGAGCTATTTTTGAGATCGCAAAGATATATGATATATTAGGACAAAATAATGAATCTGAGACTATGATCAATAGACTAATATCAGAATTTCCTTCATCAGTGTTCTTATTTGATGCTTATATATTGAAAACAAAGGCGTATAGAAATCAAGGAAATTATGAAAGCGCTATAGGTTTATTACAAGAGTTAATAGATAAACTTGGTCATAAACCTGAGATATATTTCGAAATCGGTAACCTGTATTTTGAATTAGAAAATTATTCAAAGGCAAGGGATAATTACCTTAATGCCTGTGAATATTTCGGGCAAAAGAGGGATGACGCAGCACGAGCATTGCTGTTTGCAGGTGATGCGTCGTCTGCTATAGGCGATGGAGAGTCCGCCCGTAAACATTATTTGCAGGCCGCTCTAATTGCTGAATCTCCCACTCTAAAAAATCAGGCAACAGTCAAGATAAGCTCAATCAGTCAGGAATAGAACGAGATCGTTCTTTAGACTGTTTGGGATCGTACCTAATCACAATTGCTTCATATTTCAAGCAACTTCACTTTTTAATTAGTTGACTGATTTTCTTCAACTCTTCTTTTATCTCTTTCAACACCTTCACACTGTTCTTTAAGGGTAGGGATAGCTGTTCAGGTGCTTCGCTGAGTGTCACAAGTTTCTTTTTTGCTCCCGAAATTGTATAACCTTGATCGTAAAGAATACTTTTTATAAGACGTACAATATCAATATCCTTTTTTGAATAGTATCTTCTTCCTACACGATTTCTTTTTGGTCTTAAAACGGTAAACTCTTTCTCCCAATATCTTAAGATGTAAGGTTTTAGATTCAGCATATCAGCTATTTCTTTGATGGAATAAAATTCCTTTTCAGTCATATAATACCTCCATGTTTTAAGGAAAATTGGATTCAGACGGATGATTTACGAATTCAAATAGATAATACCATTCGTATGAATCCAACTCAATCCGTTTGTATCTCATAATAATAGCATTATTCATTTCTAAGCGGCCTTGTCATTAAATCTTTTATCGCTTGTTTTGGTGATTTGCCTTCATGAATTATTTGATAAACCACCTCACAGATAGGCATGTCTATTTGAAATTTGCGTGCCAGGGCATTTATGGCTTTGGAAGTTGGCACACCCTCAGCAACCATTACTATTTCTTTCATTACCTGATCTATGTTTCTTCCTTCTCCAATTTCTTTTCCTAATTTGTGATTTCTGGATTCTTCGCTAAAAGAGGTGGTCACTAAATCACCAAGTCCAGAAAGTCCCCAAAAAGTCCTTGCTTGGGCCCCCATCTTTAAGCCGAGTCTCTGTAGTTCAACAATCCCCCGTGCAATGAGCGCTCCTTTTGCATTGTTCCCAAAACCCAAGCCGTCATTTATACCACATCCGATTGCAATTACATTCTTTATCGCTGCGCCAAGCTCAGCACCGATAATATCATCTCCCTGGTAGATGCGAAAACTATCTGTGGTAAGTTGATGTTGAAGATCCTTTGTGCCTTTAGGATCAGGACCGACGAGAACTACAGCAGTTGGTTCGCCTCTGATGATTTCATTGGCGATAGACGGACCGGAAAGTACAAATACTCTATTTTGTGACCCGGGTAAGGTACTGATTATTTCAGATGGTCTTTTTAGAGAATGGACTTCTATTCCTTTAATTAAACTCAAGTAATATTTGGGTTGTGCCTTGACCATTATCATTCTTTCAACAACTGTGCGCAAAGCTTGTGAGGGGACAGCAAGAATAACAACATCGGAGTTTTCCAGAATAGTCTTGATGTCCCAATGTATGACAATATCGTTGGGTATTTGATAACCAACAAGGAAAGGCTCATTTTTTCTTGTCCTTGCTACATGCTCAGCTCTGTTCCTGTCGAATTCCCAAATTTTTACGTTGTGTCCATTTTTGTTTTGCATTATACCAAATACGGATCCCCAGTTGCCGCATCCCAATATCCCAAGATTCATTTTTTCCTCCAAAAAATAGTTCGGGGTTCCTTCTTTTGCATTAGTCTTTTTATATTAGAACGATGGGCATAGATTATCAATGTTCCCATAGCAAAAATAAATATTTTATCAACTATTTCTGCTTCATTCAGAATTATTACAACGAAAGGTAAAGCTAACGCAAAGCCAATCGATGCAAGTGATACAATGTATGTAGCGAGATACATGATCATCCAAGCTGCCAATGATATGAGAAAAGATTTGGGTACTAAACCGATGGCAACACCTATCGCGGTGGAAACACCCTTGCCACCTCGGAAATTAAACAATGGATTTAGGACATGTCCGATGAGTGCTCCTGCGCCAGCCAGGGCTGCAGCATAATGAAAATTTCTTGCCAGCAACACAGGGATGAGTCCTTTAAGGCCGTCCAGCACAAAACCAATGATAAAAAAGACTAAACCAAATGTCCTGCCTAAGTTAGTCGCACCAATGTTACCGCTTCCTACTTTTCTGAGATCAACGCCTTTTATGTGGGCGATCAGGTATGAGAAAGGAATTATGCCAAAACCAAAACCGATAATAAAAGGGATTACATAACACATTATTTCAATCTCCCCATCCTTTTTTGCTTTTTCTGATTATTTTTGTCTTTATCAGGATTGGCACACCAACATATCCGAAGTAATGACGGATCGTATTCCGTATATATTTGGTGTAGCTTTCTCTTACAGATTTGTTCAAGGTTGCCCTGAACACTGGAGGTTTTGTGCCTATCTGTTTTAAATTCAAAAGATGACCACCCGGTGGCGGGTGAAGCTTTTTTGATATGCTGCTCAGGACCTTCTTATCAGCCAATTTTCTATTTTCCGAATCTATTTCTAAAACGCGATTCAAGAGAAGATCAATTCCAGTAGACAGTTTTGCAGATATTGGCACAATTGGCACGAACTCTAAGAATTTAAAGGATTTTTGTGTCGAAGAGATTATTTTCGGGCGATTTCTCTTGGCGATTAGGTCTATTTTATTCGGTGCTATGACCATTCCTTTTGCCTTTGATAAAATCAATGATGCAATACGACGGTCCTGCTCGACTACTCCTTGTGTTGAATCGAAGATCAACACTGCAACATTTGCATATTCAATGGATTTTGTTGCCCTTATCATCGCATAAAATTCTACGGCCTTTTTTAGACGGGAGGGTTTTCTTATACCACATGTATCAATGATCTCTATATTTTTTCCTTTAAAGGCAAAACTTGTTTTGACGGGATCTCGTGTAGTCCCCGGTTCTTCATCGACAATGGCACGTTCAGATTTCGTCATTGCATTTAGCAGGGTTGACTTGCCTGCGTTAGGTCTTCCCAGAATCAAAATCTTTGTAATTTCATCTATTTTAACCCTTCCCAACTTGGGGAGAATCTTAATTGTTTCATCTAAGAGATCACCAAAGCCGATACCTGCTTCAGCAGAGACATTGAATACATTATGAAAGCCGAAATTTGAGAACTCCAAGGCTTTTATATGATCTTTTTTGTTGTCTATTTTGTTAATCACCAAAAAGATTGTCTTATCAAATTTGCGTAGATATTGACAGACTTCATGGTCAGCTGGCTCTAAGCCTCTTTTTCCATCAACAACAAAATAGATTAGATCAGCTTCCTGTAAACCGAACTTGATCTGTTCGTTGATTTTCTGAGCCAAAGCATGTTTCTCGTTCGGGAAAAACCCGCCAGTATCAATGACATCAAATACACGACCACACCACTCAGCTTCTCCGTAGATTCTATCTCGCGTTATTCCTGGTTCCTTATATACGACACTCAATTTGGTTCCTATTAAGCGATTAAAAATTGTCGACTTGCCAACATTTTTCCTACCAACGATTACGACAGTAGACATTTCACTAATTCCTTAACACTTTTAGGTGAGACTACGACCCGATCGCTTTCGAATATTTTATTATCGATGAATTTACCCGAGTCATTGGTGCAGTTAGGTGGGAGGAAGACGCGATCGAACTCATCTTGACACTCATTTATTGTTCGTGCAAAGTCATCGGCACCGATTAACCCTGATACCGTGATTGAACTACCGAAAAATAAGTTATCAATTGCAACTATTTTAATATTACTATTTGTTATAGACGAAAGCTCCTTTAATTTGATTTTCAATAGATTCACGTAAGGTAATGCTAACCGGCCGGTTAGAAATAAAAATTTTTTCTTTATCCTACCGACTTTCCGTAAATTTTTGATTTCTTCAAGAAATAATCTTACCATTCCTACGCCGTTTTCATATTGGGGGAAATCGTCATAGTATGGTGTTTCTGGTATTGGTAGCCCTGCCGTGATATAAAATTCATCAGCACAGTATACAATTCCTTTTTCGTATTTTTTCTTGAAGCACTCATGATATCCTTCTACTACACCGACAATGTTTTTAGCTGATTTCTTGGATACCAGTTGTATACCGCTCATATACTTTGTTTTTCCAACAGGAACTATGCCGATAGAACGAACTCCAGGATATAATTTTGTCAGATCATCTATTGTTTTGACCAAGTGCGTTCCATCTGTGATGCCGGGGATAACTACGATTTGACAGTGAACTTTAATATCATTATGAATCAAAGATAAGAGATGTTGATTGATAAGACCTGCCTTATCGTTCTTGAATATCTTCTTTCTTAATTCTGGGTTTGTTGTATGTACAGAGACATACAGAGGAGAAAGTCTTAACCTGCCAATCCTCTTTATATCTTCGTCGTTTACATTAGTGAGACTTAGAAAATTGCCAAACAGAAAAGAGAGACGATAATCATCGTCGCGGAAGTAAAGTTCCTCTCGTAAGCCTTTTGGCAAGCCATTTATAAAACAAAAATCGCAATCATTTTCGCACTGACGATATACAGGATCTTTTAATTTAATTGCAGCTTCCTCGTTCGATTCGAAGATTACTTCTTTCCTCATACCCCTATATTCTATTAAGATTTTGCGCGTTTTCGTTGTCTCATTGTAGAATTTGTATTCTAGAAAATCATCCACTTCGTGACTATTAATGGCTATTAACGTTGCACCAACAGGGATCTTTGGGCTTTCAGACTCGACAACCATAATCATGGTGAATTATAAGACAATTTTAAATAAAATTCAAGTGTTTCTTTAACGTGGTAGTTATCTAAGTTGAACCATGTCATTGACTTTCTTTGAAATTCGGTTACAATAACCAAGTGCGATTGAAGTAAAAAAATTAGACCTTTAATGAATTTCGCTCTAGTTGGAGCACAGCCTTTGTTTGATTTTTAGATTTTATCTGCTCATGTGGCCAAATAATTGTATCTGTTACTCGAATATCATAGTTGGATCAAAAGGTAGTGCCCCAATATTAGAATCCATCAATGGAGGAAAAATGGGAAAAACTTTGGCAGAGAAGATTCTATCTGACAAAAGTGGGCAAGATGCAAGGGCGGGTGATATTGTTATTGCTGAAGTTGACGTCGCAGCATTCCAGGATGGCACTGGTCCACTTGGTGTCCGTCAGTTGCAGAAGATGAACATAAAAAAAGTGAAAGCGCGGAGAGCGGTATTTTTCCTCGACCATGCGGCACCTTCTCCGAGAAAAGAGTTGAGCAATGACCATATGCTCCTTCGCAAATTCAGTAAACAGGCAGGTGCAATCCTTTCCGAAGTGGGAGAAGGAGTCATTCACCAACGATTAGTAGAATCATATGCAAAACCCGGGGATATAGTTATCGGTGGCGATTCCCATACTTGCACCTCTGGTGCATTAGGGGCTTTTGCAACAGGTATGGGTTCTACTGATGTGGCAATTGGCATGGCAATGGGTAAAACATGGTTCAAGGTCCCAGAGACATATAGAATCGAAGTGCATGGTGAATTTCAGCCAGGTGTTTATTCGAAGGATCTTATTCTCTATTTGATTGGGATGCTAGGAGCAGATGGTGCAACTTATAAAGCGCTTGAATTTGGTGGAAAAACGATTGATAGAATGTCTATGGAATCGCGGTTTACATTGTCAAATATGGCTGTTGAAGCGGGTGCAAAGGTTGGATTAATCGCCTCAGACAATATCACCAAAAACTACTTAAAGACCCGTGCAAGAGCGAAGGAATGGAAACCATTATTTCCTGACAATGACGCCCATTATGAAAGGATCATTAGAATAGATGCAAGTAAATTAGAACCCCAAGTATCATTTCCACATACGGTTGACAATACACGGCCAATTAGCAAAGTAAAAGATATAAACATTGACCAGGCTTTTATAGGAACCTGCACAAATGGTCGGATTGAAGATTTGAAAATTGCTGCAACGATACTAAGAGGTAAAAGAATCGCTTCCCAAACAAGATTGATAGTCGTGCCGGCATCGCGGGATGTTTACCTTGATGCTATGAAGCTTGGAATGTTGACGGTTTTTGCGCAGGCTGGTGCGATCATAATCGGTCCAGGGTGCGGTCCGTGTGTGGGCGTACATCAAGGTGTGCTTGGCGATGGAGAAGCGTGTATTTCTACTGCAAATAGAAATTTTAAAGGCAGAATGGGTAATCCTGAAGGACTCATCTATCTTGCTTCACCAGCAACGGTTGCCTATTCTGCGATTAAAGGGAAGATAAGCGATCCAAGAGAAGTGATTCAGTTAAAAAAGCGGGCAACTAAGAAGAATATAGGGAAAAAAAGGAAATAGATTTTTAATGAGTTTAATTACTGGAAGTTTATTTTTAATTGTCATAGAAAGGAGATTAATATGGCTAAGTTGAAGGAACTATTGGCAAAAAAGATACCTGCGCTGCGGGATGAGATTAAAGATTTTGTCAAAGCAAATGCTGATAAGGTGATATCTGAGGTTACAGTGCAACAGGCGTACGGTGGTATGCGCGGTGTTAAAGCGCTCGTTTGCGATACCTCTGTTGTTCCTCCTGATAAGGGATTGATAATTCGCGGAAAACCAATTGGGGAGTTGAAAAACGAACTCCCTGAGGCTGTATTTTTTCTGCTGGTCACCGGTGAAATGCCTGATACAGCGGCTTTGGAAGATTTAAAAAATGATCTTAAAACGCGCGCGAAAGTACCTGATTATGTTTGGAAAATACTTGAAGCGATGCCCAAGGATTCTCATCCTATGGCAATGTTTAGTCTCGGTATTCTTGCAATGGAAAAGGAATCAGTATATCGTAAAAAATATGATGAAGGTATGCCAAAAACTGATTTTTGGAATCCGACACTAGAAGACTGTTTGAATATTGTTGCCAAACTACCGACCCTCGCAGCAGGAATCTACCGTATGCGATTCAATAAAGGCCCACGTATTGATCCTGATCCGAAACTTGACTGGGCTGGTGATTATGCTCGCATGCTTGGAGTTGGTGATTCTACAGGTGAGTTTGCGAATCTCATGCGTCTATATCTAGTTCTGCATTCCGACCATGAAGGCGGCAATGTCAGTGCCCACACATGCCATTGTGTAGGTTCTGCACTTTCTGATGCATACTACGCTGTTTCAGCAGGTTTAAATGGACTTGCTGGACCTCTCCATGGATTGGCAAATCAGATGTGCCTACGTTGGGTTATTATGGTTAGAGATAAATTCAATGGTGTACCAACAGATGATCAATTGCGCCAATTTGCATGGGATACTCTGAATGCGGGACAGGTGATCCCTGGGTATGGTCACGCCGTACTGCGAGTTACTGACCCACGTTACGCAGCATTCCATGAATTCGGTAAGAGGGTTTGTGCTGATGATACATTATTCCAGATCGTTGATAAGGTGTTCAATGTTATCCCGGATGTTCTAAGGGAACACGGCAAGGCAAAAGATCCGTGGCCCAATGTTGATGCTGCTTCTGGTTGTTTACTTTATCATTTTGGCGTAACTGAATTTGAGTATTATACAGTATTATTCGGTGTTTCAAGGGCATTAGGTATGTGCTCTCAGCTTATTGTCAGTCGTGCACTGGGTGAGGCTATTGAGCGACCAAAATCGGTCACGACTAAGTGGATCAAACAAGCTGTTAAGGGATGATGATAAACAACAGATGGCGGATGTCAGATGATAGATAATACAATTGCTTGTGGGTACTGGGTATGATAAATGTTCATATAATTCGACGACAACCTTTTTCCCAACTATCGGTCATCAGTAATCTGTAATCAGTCATCTGTAAACAAGGAGTATAAGATGGCGATTAAAGGGAAAACATGGAAGTTTGGCAATAGTATTTCAACTGACCTTATCTGTCCTGGGCGATATTTCCATCTTCGTTCAAATCTGCCAGAACTTGCAAAACATGTGCTTGAAGACGCTGATCCACAATTCGCTTCAAAGATGGCTGAAGGTGATTTTGTGGTTGCAGGGAGTAATTTCGGTCTTGGGAGTTCACGCGAACACGCCCCCACGATTATAAAACTGGCAGGCGTGGCTGCAGTTCTCGCAAAATCATTTGCCCGTATTTTCTATCGTAACGCAATAAATGTCGGGTTACCGCTTCTTGAATGCGATACAGACAAAATCGATGAAGGTGATGAGCTTGAAATAGATCTTGCCACAGGTATGATAAATGATAAGAATAAGGGTATTACACTTAAAGCACATCCTCTTCCCAAAGCGATGCTTAATATTTTGAATGATGGAGGACTTGTAGCCCATATTCAAAAGCATGGAGATTTTAAGTTAGATTAAGATTAATAAAAAAGGGGGTTTGAGTGGATGCTGTTGATAAGGCAAAGGAACACTTTGGAAAACTTGTTGAGGCTCAGTTAAAGAGGATAGAACAGATCAAAGGAGAGAAAGACTGGGTTGATTATTCCAAAGTAAAGCCAATAATCATTGGAACAATTGGTGGTGATGGTATTGGACCACATATTACTGCTGAAGCACAGCGCGTACTTGAACATCTTCTTAAAGAGGAGGTTCAAAAAGGAAAAATTGAATTTCGAGTAATAGAAGGTCTGACTATTGAGAAACGCTCCGAGGTGATGAAACCTGTTCCAGATGATGTGTTGGAAGAAATCAAGAAATGTCATGTGACACTTAAGGGACCGACCACAACACCAAAAAAAGGCGATCCTTGGCCAAACATTGAAAGTGCTAATGTTGCAGTACGGAAGGAACTTGATCTCTTCGCAAATGTGAGACCAGTACGTGTGCCTTCGCAGGGTATTGATTGGATGTTCTTTCGAGAGAATACTGAGGGTGCCTATGCACTGGGTCCATTCGGGGTCAACGTAACCGACGACCTTGCAATGGATTTCAAAGTCATTACAAGACCCGGTAGTGACAGGATCATTAGATTGGCATTTGAGTACGCAAAGAAAAATAATATAGATAGAGTAACTGCCGTCACCAAGGCAAATGTTATAAAGACATCAGATGGGTTATTTCTTGATACTTTTTATAAAATAGCCAAGGAGTACCCGAATATAAATGCGGACGATTGGTTTATTGATATTATGACTGCAAAATTGGTTGATTTGAAGAGGCGAACGCAGTTTAAGGTTCTTGTGCTACCAAATCTCTACGGCGATATTCTCACTGACGAAGCTGCCGAGTTTCAAGGCGGTGTTGGTACTGCAGGGAGTGCGAATATTGGAAAAAGGTATGCGATGTTTGAGGCCATTCACGGCAGTGCTCCGCGCATGGTGAAAGAAGGAAGAACAAAATATGCTGACCCCTGCAGTGTTGCGAGAGCTGGTGCAATGCTCTTAAATCATATAGGATATACAGAACTGGGCAAGAAACAGAATATGGCTATGGATATCTGTGGTCAGTATGAGAAGAAATTGGTGATGACAGGACGCTCGACAGGGGCTACTGGAAGAGAATTCTGTGATTATATAATGGAGACAATGGCTGATACGAATCTTGAAAAGAGATGGCAAGATTATCAACGAGCAGCAATGGGAAAAGGAAACTGAAATATATTGATTGTTATGGTGCCCCTGTCTTTGTTGAGACAGGGGCACCTGTTTTTAAAATAGTCTGCTTGCTACCTGAGAATCAAATCTCTTGACATCATTTAGAAATTCATTACAATAATAATAAAGGAGGTTATATGAAAAAAATATTCTGTATATTATTGTTCTTTTCAACAATCGTTTTTGCCCACACCATGTGGGTGCGCATATATTACAGCAATGATTTTGAACGGCAGATATTGTTAGATAGGGACTACGACATCCTTACCGGTAACGCACAAGAAGGTTACTTCGAATATTTCCTGGACAAAGAGGTCGTTGACGAATTAATGCATCTGGGTTTTCGTACTGATATCTTGCACCCGGATATTATCACCTATTTAGAAGCGACCTATGGTCATCTAAGAATTGATTTTGGCTACTATTACACCTATGCTGAAATGGTCCAGGAGCTCGATCAGATCGCCATAACTTATCCAGATATCACTCATAAGGTAAGTATCGGTCAGACATGGGAAGGGCGGGAAATCTGGGCGATGAAGGTTTCAGATAATGCAAATCAAAACGAGGATGAACCGACCGTGTTAGTCACTGGGGTGCACCATGCGCGTGAACCGATTGGTACGTCAATCTGCATAGACTTTATTAATTGGTTGGTTACGAATTATGGCACGAACGATTCTGCAACGACAATAGTGAATACAGATGAAGTCTGGCTTGTACCTTGCGTAAACCCTGATGGTTATGTATTCAACGAGACTTATGAAGACCCATGGGGCGGCTGGCGTAAGAATTGCCGTGACAATAATAACAATGGTCAAATGGATCCAGATTATGATGGTGTCGATCTAAATCGCAATTATGCTTATCAGTGGGGTTATGACAATAATGGTTCAAGCCCTGATCCGTCGAGTGATACGTACCGAGGTCCATCTCCGATGTCTGAGCCTGAAGTTCAAGCAGTCGGTGAATTATGTGATTCGTTTGAATTTCTATATGCCATCAATTACCATTCTTACGGCAATTATCTTATTGTACCATGGGGATACATTAATTCTTGGGTTCCTTCTCCTGACTCGGAAATATATCATGTCATGGCCGAATCAATGACAACATATATTGGTGTTCCTAACAATTATACATGGGGAACTGCATACCAAACTGTTGGCTATCCAGCAAATGGTACATCTGATGATTGGCTGTATGGTGAACAGGGACTCAAACCAAAAGGCTTTGGCTTCAGCCCTGAAGTTGGAACATCATTTTGGCAGGGTGCCAATGATACCAGTATCATTGTTACACACTGCAACGAGAACAGACCGATGATTATTTTTCTCTGTCTTAGAGCTGCAAGTACAGGTGTTGCAGAAACTGATCGCGCACTACCACTCTCGAATATCTCGATTTTACCGAACCCTGTGACAGACAGATGTATGGTGAGTTTTAATGTCGATCATCCAAGCGAGATAAACATTAAGATATATGATGCCACTGGTCGACTGGTTTTGCAGACGGGAAAGGTGCAATATAATGCCGGTCACAACATAATTAATATGGATGTTAGAAACCTTTGTTCAGGTGTCTATTTAGTAAATCTCAACAAAGGAGAGAAAGAAACAATTCACGAGAAACTGGTTATTCTGAGAAAGTAATTTTTTGCTGATAATTTCATGTTTTTTGAAAAATGCTGAGTAGACAGATTTTTTTCTTCTGGTCTTGACATTAATTTAAAACTGAGTACAATTCCCAATGGTTTTGGCCTCAAAGGTGGCAATTATTACTGGGGGCGCAAGCGGCATAGGAGCAGGGATCGCAAAGAAGTTTGTTGAAGAAGGGGCAGAGGTTAATATTTGTGATGTTGATGTTGAAGAGGGAAAGAAAATCGTTCAAGAGATCGGAGGTACTATTCATTTTTTTGAAATGGATGTTAGTGATGAAGAAGCGGTTAAGAATACTATAGACAAAATATTTAATAAATTTGCTAAAATTGATATTCTGATAAACAACGCAGGTATCACAAATGACAGATTGCTATTAAGAATGACAAAAGAAGATTGGGACCGTGTGATAAATGTGAATCTTACTGGTACATTTCTAGTTACCAAAGCAGCAATGAGGTATATGATTAAGCAACGTTATGGGAAAATCGTTAACATCGCATCAGTGGTCGGGTTGACTGGAAATGCTGGACAGGCAAATTACGCAGCAAGCAAGGCTGGTATTATAGCATTTACTAAATCATGTGCAAAAGAGCTCGCGGCGCGCAATATTACCGCGAACGCAATCGCACCTGGGTTTATTCAAACCAGAATGACGGATATACTTACCGATGAGATTAAAGGGAATTATCAGAAATTAATACCAATGGGCAGATTCGGGGAGACGGGTGATGTTGCTAACCTTGCATTGTTTTTATCATCTGACCAATCGTCATACATTACAGGTCAAGTTATTTGTTTAGACGGTGGAATGGTAATGTGATGGAATAAAAGGAGGAAAATAATGGCATTGTTCGACGATGTTAGAAATATAATTGTGGAACAGCTCCATGTTCCGCCAGAAAAGGTTACATTAGAAGCAAAGTTCATTGAAGATCTCGGAGCCGATTCTTTGGATACTGTAGAGCTTATTATGGCGTTTGAGGAGAAATTCAGTCTTCAAATATCAGAAGAAGAAGCGCAAAAACTTGATACGGTTGGCAAAGCAGTAACATATCTCGAAGGGAAGATAAAAACATAATGAGAAGAGTTGTTGTTACAGGGATTGGTGCTATTACACCGGTGGGAAATGATGCTAGGACAACGTGGGATAGTCTGCTAAAAGGAAAGAGCGGTATAGATCTTATTAAATCTTTTGATACATCCAAGCATACAGTTAGAATTGCAGGTGAAGTTAAAGATTTTCAACCCGAGAAAAAGATCAATTTCAAAATACTCAAAAGACTTGATCGTTATGCTCAGTTGAGTCTATGGGCAACCATGGAAGCTGTGGAGGATGCCCAGATAGATTTTGAGAAATACGATAGAGCCGAGATTGGTGTCATTATTGGCGTTGGTATTGGTGGTCTTATTATCTGGGAAGCCGAGCACACGAAATTTCTAAGTAAGGGGCCGGCACGGGTATCACCGCTTTTTATCCCCATGATGATTCCTGATATGGCATCAGGTTATATTGCTATCCATTGGGGTTTGAGAGGTCCTAATTACACTACAGTGTCAGCCTGTGCTTCAGGCGCACATGCAATTGGTGATGCATTTCGCGCGATTAAGTACGGTGATGCCACGGTTATGGTTGCTGGTGGTGGAGAGGCTTCTGTAACACCGTTTGCACTTGCAGCGTTCAGTAATATGCGTGCTCTATCGCGTCGGAATGATGAACCGCATAAAGCATCTAGACCTTTTGATAAGGATCGTGACGGTTTTATCATGTCAGAAGGTGCGGCAACGTTGATTCTTGAGGAACTGGAGTTTGCCAAGGCTCGGGGAGCGAAAATTTATGGAGAGATTGTTGGTTTTGGAGCTACTGGTGATGGTTATCACATGACTGCTCCTGCACCTGAAGGAGAAGGGGCACGTAGATCAATGGAACGAGCAATGAAAGAAGCAGGGTGTAAAAAGGAAGAGATCAGTTATATTAATGCACATGGTACTGCTACACCGTTGAACGACAAATTTGAAGCTAAGGCGATTAAGGATTTATTCAGCGGTTACACACAGAAGATTGTCATAAACGCAACAAAATCGATGATTGGCCACAGTCTCGGCGCTGCTGGTGCAATAGAGGCCGCAGTTAGTTGTTGGTCAATCCGTGATAGCGTTGTACATGCTACTGTGAACTTAGAAAATCCGGATTCTGAATGTGCTGGGTTAGATATCGTGCGTGATACTCCTCGTGAGTTAAAAATTAATTATGTACTCTCAAATTCACTTGGTTTTGGCGGACATAATGCATCTCTCTGTTTTAAACATTATTCAGATTGAACGAGAATGCGATGCGGAGAAAAGGTGATCATTGGGGTAAGCGGTACTATCGGGTCAGGGAAAACATCAGTCAGCAAAGTGTTTGAGGAACTGGGAGCGCACTATATTTCTGCAGATGAGATTGGCTGGGAGATCCTGCCCAAAATTGCTGATAGACTAAAGCAAAAATTTGGTGAAGATATTATGAATGGTAATGCAGTTGACAAGAAGAGATTACGCAGTACAGTCTTTTCAAATCGGCAAAATCTAGATTATCTTAATGAACTATCACATCCTATCTTGGTGAAAGAAATGTTGAGAAGAATTCAAGAGATTGAATCTGGTGTGGTTGTCATTGATGCAGCTTTGCTCTTTGATTGGCCAGAAATAGTCGAGGTAGTTGATTATCCAATCCTTGTTATTGCTGACAATAGACAGAAGCAGAAACGCGCCGCAAAAAAGGGAATAGATAAAAAGCTTTTTAGGTTCATATTGGAAAACCAAAAAACTGATAATGAAACCACCGAACTGGCAGAGTTTGTTATCAATAATAAGGGCACTTTGAATGCGCTTAGAGTGCAGTGTGAGAACATATATGAGGAGATAAAAAATGATTGTTGAATGCAGCAATTGCCATGCCAAATACAATATTGATGAGAGCAAACTGCCACCGACAGGAGTGAAGGTAAAATGCCGTAACTGTCAACAGATTATGGTAATCAAAAAAGAAGAACCTGTTTCTCAACCTATTGTACCTGAAGTACCGGCTCCTCCCGAAGAGCCTGAAATAGCACCACCTACCCCAGAGGCACGCGCCCCAGTTGTCCAAGCTCCATCAGAACAAGAGGTGCCTTCACAAAAAACACCTGAACCTGAGATTCAACCACCCGGTCCTCCAGAAGAGCAGCCATCACCAGAAGTTGAAGGTCCAAGCGCACCATCTGCGCCCGCTGCTGAGAAAATGCCAGAGCAACCAGTGCCGCCTGAACCACCAGCACAGGAAGCACCACCTGAGCCAGAGATACCTGAACCTGAGGAGGCTCCGGTTGAACAAGCACCTCCTGAGAGCAAACTTGAGATCGAACCAAGACAAGAAGCATTGCAGGTAGGAAAACCACCAACTGAGATGAGCGATGAAGATAAGAGATGGAATGAGCGGGCACGGAGGCTTGCAAAGGCACTTGCCTCAGATCTTGTTCTGTACAATCAAAATAAGGTGGAAGAAGGCCTTCGTGAAGGAACCCTCGCACAACTTCTTGGTTCAGAGATTAGACGATCATGGGAGTATTATTGCCAGCAAATACCAAAACATATTGTCGAAAGCAGTGATTATTTCAAAGAACAACTCAACAAAATTGTTGGCAAAGGCAAAGAGATTTTTAAATAATAACCGCTGTAAACACACTTCATTGATTTATAGAAAAATATAACTGCTTTTTGCATCAAGAATAATTCGCAACTCAGTAGTGCCTGAATAAACATAAGTAATCATTTAGTTTCATTAAAGGTAGTTATCACAATTGTTCTATTTTTGCAGAATCTTTCGGTGATAGAGAAAAAACAGAAATATCAAGATAATTAGGAACGCACCTGTGCCGTAAGGCAGAGGTATTAAGTGCATATTATGCCTATTTAACCAATAGGTTTCAAATGAAAAATAGGCGGTGAATAGTTGAATAAAGCATATCACGAGGACCAAGAAATTTGGAATAGCAGGATTTTGTGTTGTTCTTCTAACGTATAAAAAGACACCAACGCAGACTGCAAAAAGTATTACGGAAGGGACAATGCTCGATATGAGATATGAACTTTTTGGTCCCCATCGGTCTGGATTTCCGTAAACATCAAAATGAACTGCTATACGCTCTGGTAACTGGGCATAATTTGTGAGGGTGAGAATGATAATGAAGATCAATAGTACTACGGGGATGGCAAGTGTGATCGGGTTTGCCAAAATGATTGTTTCAGGTGCAATCGGTTGTATTACTTTTGCTTCACCACTTACACCTAATATTGTTGTTTTCAGATGTTCTTCAAATCTGAGAGGTTCGAGCGGAGAGATTGCATAATTACCCTTGCGAGTTTTTATAATGAAGATATTCTTTAAGTTAGTTAACTGACAATTAATTGATCCATACTCAGCAGTTGAAAACATACCGTAGTAGCCAAACAATCCACCGTTGCCAAATGTGCGTGAGCACTTCAGCTTTGCAAAATCAGGTACAAAGACATAACCTTCCATCTCTCCAAGTGAGATGATAATCTTTTTGCCAACAATCTTTTCTATACACAATTGTGATCCGAGAAAAAAATATCTCTTGGGGCTCAGTAGATATGAAATGATAAGAATAGATATCATTCCGATTGCAAAAGCCCAGCCAAAAGGTACGTTGACAGTAAAAAACACTGAAAGCCCTGCTAAGAATACTGTGACGGCGATTGAAACGAGAGTCGCAGTTTTATCTAATCGAGCTGCCTTAAATTCCATTAAGACAGTAT
>Ga0209635_10001120_pt1 | contig 19689 bp, 20 predicted proteins | sample DeeMarSWOR230_32_FD_187463 | JGI IMG/M metagenome (GOLD analysis project Ga0209635, IMG submission 187463) | Marine sediment microbial communities from White Oak River estuary, North Carolina - WOR-2-30_32 (SPAdes) (version 2) | ecosystem: Environmental > Aquatic > Marine > Intertidal zone >...
CAGAGAACTTTATCGCTGCTTGCGACTACGACCTAGAAGGAAGCCTCATCGGACACTGCATACTGAAATACGCCTGTAGTGACAAAGAAGGCGTAGCAAAAAGAATGAAGTTTTCCACGCTAACGAAAAACGAGTTGAAAAAAGCTTACGAAGACCCTCTGCCCAGCCTCAATTTTGCCTTAATAGAAGCGGGAAGAACTAGACATGAAGTAGACTGGCTGTATGGCGTAAATCTTTCTCGTGCATTAACTTTGGCAGCTAAACGCTGGAGTGGAAGATACGCAACGCTAAGCACTGGAAGAGTGCAGGGACCAACCTTGAAATTCTTGGTGAGAAGAGAAAAGAAAATTCGAAGTTTTGTTCCAACTCCGTACTGGAGCATAAGGTCGGAAGTTGAAGTCAAAGACTCCGTTTATGAAGTGGAATACGAAACAAAAACTTTTGAGAAAAAAGCAGATGCAGAAGCTGTGGTGGAGGCATGTAAGGGAAAAACTGGTGAAATAGAAACAATTGAAATGAAAAAACTTCAGCAAAAGCCTCCGATACCTTTTGATTTAGGCAAGTTGCAAACCGAGGCATACAGCCTGTTTAGATACACTCCAAGAAGAACATCGAACATAGCTCAACGTCTATATCTTGAAGCGTTAATCTCCTACCCCAGAACCAGCAGTCAAAAACTGCCTCCAACAATTGACTACAAAGCAATACTCAAAAAGTTGAAGAAAAAAGCCGTCTACAAAAAATTAGCTTCTGACCTTCTAAAAAAGGATGAGTTAAAACCCGTAGAGGGAAAGAAAGAGGACCCCGCTCACCCAGCAATATATCCAACAGGCAACATACCAGAAAGAGAGTTAAGTGAACCTGAAAAGAGAGTTTGGGACCTAGTTGTCAGACGGTTCATGGCGGTTTTCGGCGAGCCAGCCATCAAGCAAAGCATGAAGACTTCCATAGTTGTAAATGGTCACTATTTCTACTTGCGGGGAAGACGAGTCTTAAAGGAAGGGTGGATGCGTTTTTACAAACCCTACGTAAGAGCTGAAGAGGTTTTGCTTCCTGCCATAAAAGAGGGAGAAAAAGTTTCAATGAAACAGGTGATGCGGGAGGACAAGTTCACCAAACCGCCTTCACGTTACAATCCTAGCAGTTTGCTCCAGAAAATGGAAGAAGAAGGAATCGGAACCAAAGCTACTAGGGCAGATATTATTGAAACACTTTATAGTAGAGGTTATGCCGCGGAAGAAAGGATTGTGGCTACTGACCTAGGATTTGACATTGCCGATGTCCTCAGTAGATATTGTCCAATAGTGACCTCTGTGAAGTTTACGCGAGAACTTGAGGAAAAAATGGAAAAGATTCAAACTAACAGTGAAGACAGAGTGAACGTGTTGGTTGAAGCGGTTAACCAGTTGAAGCCAGTTCTCGAAGAACTTAAGGAAAAAGAACAAACTATAGGTCAAGTGTTGAGTCAAGCTATCAAAAGAGCAAGAATGCAAGAACGAATAATCGGCAACTGTCCTGACTGCAAAACTGGCAAATTAACGATTCTGTACTCGCGAAAGACAAAAAAGCGTTTCATTGGCTGCACCAACTACTTCAAAGGCATCTGCACAACCTCGTTCCCGCTTCCACAAAAAGGAACTGCAAAGCCAGCGCAGAAGAACTGCAAAGGATGTGAATGGCCTTTAGTGTTTGTGCGGATGAGGGGAAAAAGACCGTGGATGTTGTGTTTTAATCCTAAGTGTCCATTAAAGGAAGAAAGAAGGAAACGTAATGAAATGCAAAGTTTGCAAAAGGGAAACTGAAAGCAAGTTCTGTGAGTTTCATGACAAAGCTTACAGAAACATCGTAAAGGAATACGATGTTTGGAAAAAGGCTTCAGATGTTTCGTGGAAGGAATATTTAAGTGAGATAGCAAACAACTCATATACGGGTTTGTGGGCAAAGGAAGTGACGGAGTACCTAATGAAAAGCGGGGAGAAATAAAACGTGTCAAGATGGTTCAAAAGGAAGTTTTCGTCTCTCACCTATCTCGCACGAAAGACTTACTGGAAGATAGTAACCGCTAAACCGTCGCTACTCGTTACCGCCTTTGTAGCAATTGGTCTTTGCGCTTTTCTTCTCGGAGGCGGAATCTACGACATCCTAGTGAAACCGCCCATTATGTGGGGAAACTCTTTTGTCAGCCCTCGTTTACATGATCAGGTATTGCTAGAAAGCCTAACCGCGATGATCGTTTACGCGATGGGAGTTACAGGTTTACTTGTAACGTATCAGAGCACAAAGTATGCTTATAAGCCTCGCCAAGCCTTCATGCTGCTACTAGCTGGTGTCGCTCTCATCTTCATCGCATATTTATACATTGAAAACGTCTTGTGGCTAAAGATAGGTAGTTAAGAACAAAAAGGACGCCGTAGACAAGCAACACGATTTCTCACCAAGGTTTGCTTTTAAAGCCGAAAAGGAATGCCAAGACGTTTGTTAAAAGATGTATAGGAGGCGTTATGATTATGATGATTAAAATAAGATTTAACGGAGGTAACGGTGAAACCATTAAAGAAAAAAGAAGGGCGCCAATAACGAAGTCAAGCTGATCTAAAATTGGAAACGAGGCTCCGGGAGGAAAACCCAGTCGCCGCTTGATAAAGGAGTCAAACAAGTCGCCTATCAATGCTCCCAGAGAGAGCGCAAACCCAAGCAGTGGATTAGATTGATACAAGGGGTACACTGTATTTTGAACAAAGCTCACTAATGTTCCAACAATTAAACCAGCAAAAAAGCCTCGAACAGTTTTATGTGAGCCAAGTATCGGCTTTCCATCTATAAAGGTTCTATTAGCATCAATTGGGCGGCCTCCGCCGAAAATTACTGGTGCTGCGTTGGCGCAGTAAGCTGGAAAGATGAAGTACAAAGCATAGGCAATATCCATAATTATTGTCATTTTTAGCTCGCCCCTCTTTTATTTTGATTACATAGAAATAAAGACTAGCATTGTTTCAGTTGTGATAAACAGTTTTAGCTTTAATGTCCATAATCCCGAATACCGTTGCTTTCAATGGAAAAGTAGCAGCTCGCAGAACGTTTGCGGTTCGGATGCTTTTCAAGAATGGTCTTTATTATGCGAGAGCGACTGGTGTGTTTTAAGTTAAGCACAATGTCGGACCAGAACTTTAGCACTCTTGTTGCTACGGGTTCTTCGGTAAGGTATGTTTGAGTGAAAATGCTTCTAACCTGGCTGATGATTAAGGCTGCTATTTTGTGGGTTTTAGCTATCTGAGCTAGAGCAGCAACCTGCCTGTGCAGTTCTCGATTTAGCGTAAATGTTTTCTTCGCATCTCCCAACTCAACGCGGTATAGTGACGAAATGGTGTCAACAATCACTAGCCTAACTGTTCTGGTCAGGTACGTGTCAAGATTGTCTATTGCTAAAGCTTGCTCCTCAAAAATTGTTGGTTTCACTAGGGTTATTAGAGGAGAAACTTTCTCTGAGTCGTAATAGGCTATTTGCAACAGTCGCCTCGGAGAGAACGTGCCATCTGAGTCTATAAAAATAGTTTTGTAGCCCATCCTAGCAACGTTTACGGCACACTGAACAGCCAGCGAGCTTTTCCCAGTTTCCGCCTCCCCGTAGACTAGAGAAAGTGATTCACTGGGAAAGCCTCCTTCCAACAGCTTATCTAAAGAACTGCAACCAGTTGAAATCACATGCTGCAAGAGTTTCCACAAAAAGCGAATATTAAGCCTAAAAGATAAATAACTTTATCATAAATCAAACGGGTAAAGGCGACTTTATGAAAGCTAAAATCGCGTTAGCAACGGTTTCAGGGAAAGCGTACTATAAGTTGGTGAGAGAACTCAAGCGAAGAAACGTGGAATTTTTGAGCTTAATGCCAAGAGACTCCGTTCCTCTCACCGTCAAAATCGTGATCACAACCGAGAAAGAACGCCACCTAGTGAAGCATCTAAACGTTCTTATTTTCAACGAAGAATCAGACGCTACACCAGTTGTTGACGAAGCAATCAAAACTATTCAAGGAAAGAAAAACTTTGAAAAAATAGTCGTCGGAGTGGATCCAGGCGAGACTTTTGGTTTAGCAATTTTGGGTGACGGAAACGTTTTGGAAACTTTTACGTGCTCCAGTTTGGAGGAAACCGTGAGCACTGTGTTACGGATGTTAGAGAAGTCACAGGCTATAACCAGCATGGTGAGAATTGGGAAGGGCGCACCACTTTACACTAAACAACTACTGGATTTGTTAGATGAAGCTTTGCCAGAGGATGTTGAAATAGAAGTTGTTAGTGAGGAGGGAACGAGTCGTTTCGGTAGAGAAACTGTCCATCGAAGAGACGTGAAAGACGTTATGTCTGCCATAAGAATCGCGGAGAGAAAGGGAAACGTTTTTCACAGGAAGAAAAAATGATGAAACGCAATGTTGAAAAGGGCAAGACTTTGCTGGTTGACGGCCCAGCTTCGGTGACTTTTCTCTCAGGAGAAGTTGAAGTTTTAGGTGGAAGTCTTGCGGCAGGAGAAAAAATAGTTATACGGGATGGAAAGCGCTTGCCCTTTGAAGTGAACGAAAAAGCTATGTTTGAATTGAAGTTGGGTGAAAACGCTTCGGTTGAGGAGGTGGAGGGAACCACAATTCCTTCCTCTTGGGAAAACACTTCAAGAGAAGCAGCCGCACATGGAAAGCCAGTGACAGTTATGGTTATGGGAGGAGTTGACTCTGGGAAAACAAGTTTTTGCGCCTACCTAGCAAACAGAGCGTTAAAAGAGAATTTGAAAGCGGCAGTTATTGACGGTGATTTAGGACAATCAGACATAGGTCCGCCTTCAACAGTAGGGTTCAGTTACGTTACGAAACCAATAAAAGATTTGTTCGAGATGGAAGTGGAAAGCGCCTGTTTTATTGGAGTAACGACTCCAAGCTTAGCCGTGAGCAAGGTTATAGAAGAACTGACAACGTTAAAAAACAGGGTTTTGAAAACTGACGTGGAGTTTTTAATCGTTAACACGGATGGGTGGGTTGAAGGAGAAGATGCTGTGAAGTATAAGGTTCAGTTAGCAGAGAAAGCGACTCCTGACATGGTTGTGGGAATACAGCGAGCAGACGAGTTGACGCCTATACTAACTGTGTTAAAGAAAACAATGAGAACTATTGCCATAGACTCCCCGTTGGCTATACGAAAGAGAAATCGAGAGAAACGAAAAATTTTGCGCGCGTTAGGTTACAAAAAATATTTAAAAAACGCTAAGGTTCAGTTGTTTCACTTAAACCAAGTTAAGATTAAAGATGTCTTCTCAGAAAGTTGGGAGAATTTAACAAAAGAGGAGATACAAGAAGATGCACTCATAGCACTACAAGATGCACAGTTAAATTTTCTGGGAATAGGTATCCTTTATGGAATTGACTTTGAAAGAGGGTTAGTGAAAGTTTATACGACGGTCAGTGAGAATGTGTCAACTATTCTTTTTGGGAAAGTGAAACTGAACAAGAAAGGCAGGGAAATGGACTAAACTCGGATTTTGCACCTAACTAGAAAATAATTAGGCACTACTTCAACCATGTCAAAAGCCATTATTCCACCATCACACAAGTTATTTTCGCTGTTTGTGCGAAACTAATTTATTGTTCAAAATTGCATAGCGGTTAGTTCAGAGGAACACTGAGATGCCGTTGAAGTTTAAGCTAAAAGTTGAGAGACTGGGAGTGCTGGCAACCTCCATTTTCTACGTGATTGTAGGAGTAGCAGAAGCCATAATCTTAGCGCTTTCAAACTTCAGCCTTGTTCACGTTGGACCTTTAGCAGTTTTAAGCCTAATAACCGCCTACGGCCTATTTAGAATGAAGAAATGGGCAGTCTTCCTCGTGACCATCTTTTTCTTTCCAGCAATAACTTTTGGCGCGGTCACCGTCTACGCCTCTGTTACGCGGCAAACGTTCTATCCAAGCGTAGATGTGTTGTTGTTTCATCTAGCACTAATTACATATTTGATTCTGACATTGATTTCTTTAATATACGTGGTAGCAGTAAGGAACGATTTCAAGTGAGAACAGTCCTTACCTTACCTTCTCATACACCTGTTTTCTCCAAATCTTGAAGCTTTTAAATGTGCCAATAAGCCAAGACATGTAGAGTTTCAGTTTTCCCCACTGCTTAATCCTTCTAGAATTTTCCAGAACACACAAGTCCAAGAGAAAAGCGAACTTTCCAAACCTCATAGCCCTTCTAACAAACTCTTGCTCCTCTGCCACTTTTATCTTCGGGTTAAATCCTCCTATTTTTCTGAAAACATTTTTCTTTATGTACATGCAGTTGCCGTGTGCCCCGCCAATGTGGAGATAAAAGGAAAGAAAAGTAGACATGTTAACTAGCTCGTACATCAGCCGATTCAGAATGTTTTTGCCTTCAGGTACTTTTCTACAACTCCCACCAATCACATCTTTATTAGTTTTCATCAGCTTAGCAACTCTTTCAAGTGCATATGGTGGTAGCTGTGTATCCGCATCCACAAATACCAGAACGTCACCGTTTGCACAACTGGCTCCTTGGTTGCGAGCATCCCCGACAGAAACGTCTCTTTTAGAAATTACATTATCCGCATGCTTCTCTGCTATCCCAACGGTTTTGTCTCTGCTCTCTCCATCTTTGACGATTATTTCAAAATCTTTAAGAGTTTGTTTCCTTAAGGCAAGCAAAGTTCTCTCAATATACCGTTCCTCATTGAAAGCAGGAATTATTACAGAGATACTCGACATATCTTTAACCTACACTATTTCTTTCTTAGGTAAACCTTGAAGCTGGTTTTTAATGCGTCTAGAGCATTCTTAGTTGAAAAGATGGGGTAATTAAATTTTTTCTTCACATCACCAACACTTTCACCTAACACCTCAATCTCGTTGATGTCAACTTCACCCACCCCAGTCTTGTAGGCCTTCCACAAAGTTTCAACCGCATATGGATTGATTCCCATGACGTGACAACAGACAGTATCCACTGTTACGGGGTTTAAACCTGAAATTATCAGATTCAAATTCACTGGAGTGCCCTGAATAGGACCTAACCCCTGCATTCCAACAATTCCATCTACTACGATAAGATTTTGGCGGATGGTGTGATTAATAAACACCAAGATTTCCATCAGCTTACTATGAAGCTTCGGCTTTTCCTTATTTGCCAAAACCCCGAACATGTTCTTCATTGCGATCGTGATGAACGTATGTTCAATGTTGCACGTTTTAACCTTAGGAATGTTAATGAAAAAATCAGCGTTCAACGCAGTTTTCGGAATCTGAACAGTGAGTCCCGCAACTTCATGTTCCTCAAAATCGTCTTCACTTAGGTTCAGAAACTTAACGTCGCATTTTTCAATGAGATCCATTATCCCACTTTTTGTCATTCGCTCATCTGCAGTACCTGATCTGCTGTCTGATTCAACAACGGTGACGTTTTTGGTTTTCCGCTTTACCATGTTGATGATTGATTCTAGCACTCTTTGGTCTGTGATAATCATGTTTTCAATGTTTTTATGGTAACAAACATTTGGTTTAATCACAACCGAAGCATTATGCTTAAAGTTTAAGCCTCCGAGCAAATCGATGGATTTTTGAACCGCTACTTCAACGTCCTTTTCCACATGCACTATCGCGGCTTTCTCTACTCCAACGGCAGAGTAAGGGCTCTCTTCATAGAGCGGCATAATTTCAGATAGGGTTTTAACGACTTCAACACCGTCGTCAACGGTAACTCGCAGTTTTTCCGTTCCTTCCACACACTTGAAAAAGTGTAGATGTTCATTAAAGTAGGAAGGGTGTTTAAACCTTAAAACGTCCAAGTATTGGCGAAGCCTCCGACCCATATGCATGGTTTTTTCTTCTCCATCCTTCACTATTGTAATGTTGTAAGGCGTCTTGAGTAAATCCATACATATCTGCCCCTTGTCGCCGATTATCTCAAGTTTCAGTCCAGGAACGAAACCCCCCCATTTACCAGAAATATTAGCTGTGATTCCATTCGCCAATGTCGCTTCGACATTTACTTCGTCTACTACAGTGTGTCTTCTACGATAAGGCTCAACTGAAACAACTTTTTCCAATGACCCTCCAACGTCGTGGGCTAAGTAGATTGCATGAGGAAGCTGATCTTCTATTACTCCTCCTTTCGTGTGAATACGAAAATCTGTTTTTGCTCCGTAAAAAGTGATGTTTGATGATGCACATGCCTGAATTTTCTTTATAGCCCCAATTTCTTCGTCTTTAATGAATTGAAGGGCTTGAATAAAACACGGAGTAAAAATGAAATTGTGAGCCGGCATCAAAATCAACCGTTTCGATGAGTCATTTGTTTCCAGCTTTTTTTTGATAGCTAGCCCTTCCTCCAATGTGGTGGTGATAGGTTTTTCGCAGAAAACATGCTTGTCATGGTTGATGCAATCCATAACGATTTGAAAGTGAGTTTCTGGTGGCGTACATACATAAACCGCGTCTACATCTGCTTTCTCCAGCATTTGTCGACAGTCAGTGTACCCCTCATCAACATGATGTTTTTCCAGGATTTCAGACACCCTTTTCTCATTTGTGTCAGTGGCAGCTATCACTGTCAATCCATCAATTTTCTTAAGTAAAGGTAGGTGAACCATCGTCGCAATTCTTCCGCAACCAACTATACCTGCTTTCATCAAAACCACTTTAGCTAGGAAACATATCGCAAAGGTTTGAACAAATGAACAGTAACCGCGTCTCCAGCATTAATAAATTGTTGTCTCTCCATTATCTCAACGAAGCCGTCGGCTTTAGCCAACGTGGTTATGGCGCCAGACACCCCTGAAGCAACAGGCGAAGCAACTAGTCCACCCGACTTGTCGCTGGTGAGACTCACCATGACAAAGGTTCGACGACCTCTCGCTGGAAACATCTTTGCTGAAGCAACAGCCTTAACCATAAGAGGGGTTTCTTCGCTTCTTCCAGTCATGCCGCGGATTACAGGACGAACGAATAGGTGAAAAATTAAAAGGGAAGATGTTGGGTGACCTGGCAGAGAAAAAACTGGTTTTCCATTGACTATCGCAATTGTTGTTGGTTTTCCAGGCTTCACAGCTATTCCCGAAACGATTACGCCAGGTTTGCCTAGAGTGTTTAGCACTTTAGGAATGATGTCGGTGGGGCCAACTGAAACTCCGCCAGAGGTGATAATAATATCTGCTGAGTTCAAGGCTTTCTTGAGTGTAGCCGTGAGCTGGTTTGTTTCGTCTAGAACAATTTCTAAACTGACAGGTTCTCCGTCACATTCTGTAACTGCAGCGCTAATGGTATGTGCGTTTATATCGTAAATTTTCCCGGGAGAAAGAGGCTTTCCAGGCGAAACTATTTCCGCGCCCGTGGAGATAATGGCTGTTCTTGGACGTTTATACACGTTCACTTGTGCAAAGCCAAGCGCAGCTAACACTCCTATTTCACGAGAAGATAGTGGCTGACTTTTATTCAGAATGACTTCATCCTTGCGAATGTCGGAGCCTGCTTTCATCACGTTTTCTCCCTTTGAAACTGAGCGATGCGTAAAGATAGTGTTGTTCTTTTGAACCACATATTCTAACATCACTACCGCGTCAGCACCGTTAGGCAAAGGAGCCCCTGTCACTATTTCTACAGTTGTACCTTTCTCAACAGTGACTTTGGGAGTTTCACCTATTCTTACGCTTCCACAAAGCTTTAGAGCGATAGGTTGGTCTTCTTCTGCGCCAAACGTGTCCGCAGCTTTCACTGCGTAACCGTCCACTGTTGATCGGGTGAAAGATGGAACATCAATCGGTGCTACTATATCTTCAGCTAGAACACGATTGTGCACCAGAGAGAGAGGAACCTCCTCCACTCCCACTGGTTTAGGAGTGAAGTTTTGCTTGAGAGTTTGTTTCGCTTCATCTAGAGACCGCAATTTTCTAAACATGCTTTGCCTCCCCAACCTTGTCAAAAAGATGCACAGTAACCAGTTCGTTCTTTTCAAGTCCTTCGCGACTCTCTGGAATTATCACGTATCCATTCGCCCGGGTCATTGTGGTAAGAATGCCAGAACCCTTTATTCGAACAGGATCAGCCAACAACTCATCATCCTCTTCAAGAACATGAACTCTCAAAAAGACTCGTCGCCCCAATGCTGCTGCAACTCTTCTAGTTATTTTAGCCTTAACCACTGGTCTAGGCTCACTTTCAACTCCCAAAAGCTTAAGGAGAACTGGACGGGTGAAAACCTCGAAGCCAATCATGGCTGCCACAGGGTTTCCCGACAATATGAAAACGGGCTTGCCATAAAGGACCGCCAGCGCCGTAGGCATGCCTGGGCGAATAGCTATTCCATGTACAACAACTCCAGGCGACCCGATCTGATTTACGGTTTTGGGAACAAGGTCAGCGTATCCAGCACTTGTTCCTCCAGTTGTGATCATTACATCTGCCTTCTTTATTCCCTCCTCAAACTTTTCTCTAATCTTTTTAAGGTCATCTCTTACAATGCCCATGTCTAAAGGTTCAGCGCCCAGCTCTAAGCACATACTGGAAAGAATCAAATGATTTACCCCCACTATCTGACCTGGCTTAGGCTTTTGCCCTAACTCAACAAGTTCATTGCCAGTGGAAAGAATCGCAACCCTTGGCTTTTCCGTCACATTAACATGGGTTGCTCCCAGTGCAGCCAGTAATCCTAAGTGATGAGGATGAAGTCGCGTTCCAACCTTTACTGCAACCTCGCCTTTCCGAACGTCCTCGCCTTTTTTGGAGACGTTTTTCCCAGGAGTAGCCGGAATCCACGTTTCAATTTTGTTGTTAAGTCTCTTTGTGTGCTCCAACATAATTGCGGCGTCGGCTCCTTTGGGAAGAGGGTTTCCCGTCCATATTGGGCTTGCCTCTTTTTCACTGATTTTGTTACCGTTGGTTATTTTGAGAATTTTCGGGTTAAACTGTGATGCTTCAAAGGTGTCTTCTGCTCTTACAGCGTAACCGTCAACAGCCGAACGATTGAAAGGAGGCAAGTCAGTTTCAGCTATAAAGTTTTCAGCTAAAACTTGTTTTAACGCTGTTTGAACGGGAATCAGTATCGCCTTAGGTTTTTTTGGTCTAAGTTGTTTTAGAAAGATGGCAAGTGCTTCGTCAACGCCAACGAGTTTTTCAAACCCTTTAAGCCGCGCCAAGTTAATCCCATCCTACAGCAAGATATACATTTACGGAAAAACTTTTGCAAAGATTGAATATTTACTGTTACTTATGGCTTTTCCTCTTTTCTAATTTCTCAAATAAAATATTCCGCATTTTTTGAGCATCAACGTCGAGAATTGGACTTTCACTAATTATCACAGGCTTTAGACCTAACTCTGCTATGACGGTTGCTAGACACTGGAAGTCAGGTCCATACTCAGCCTCATACAACGTGTGATGGCGCTTCTCCCCTTTTTCCGTGAATTCAATATGGGTAAAGTGGCAATGCAATTTTCTTACCGCATCAGTTCCTAGTCGTTTCTCAATAGTATCCACAATCTTTTGAAAATCACTCGCAGTTTTCAGCTTTCCTCCATTCCTTGCATGAATATGAGCCCAATCAATTACCGGCTCCGTTGAATCCACTCTTTCACACAACGTCAACACTTCATCCAAACTTCCAAGTCGTGAAGGTCTACCAGCAGTTTCTGGTCCAAGTTTCACCTCAACTATTCCACGAGCCTTCATGGACTCTACAACGCCACTTAGCGCTTTCACACAAAGTTCCATAGCGTCTTTAGGAGACTGTTTCATATAATACCCTGGATGAAATACTACCAACTGCGCACTCATCCAGTTGGCGGCTGTTGCGCATGCAATTAAACGGTTCTTGCTTGCTTCGATAGTTTCTGGTTTTCCGCAAAGATTTAGGAAGTAGGATCCGTGAACCGTTAGCCATACATCGTGTTCTCTAGCGTTGACACCAAGTTTTTCCGCAATCTCCTTATTCATTTGGGGTTTAGTTCCCCAGCGAACTGCTTGGTACTCAAATGCATCGAGTCCCTCGTCTCGTAGGTATTTAGGGACTTCGAATGCTGGACGGTTAAGCGCTTTAAACGCGAGAGGAACTCCTGCTGGACCAAACCTTGGATGATTCGCCATCCCCCGTATCACCGTCTCCTTACAATGTCATAAGTTTAAGTTGTTTAGAAAGAAGAGGTTATTCACGACGTTCGTCTGTACAAACGCATGGAATAATACCGTCCATAAACCAGTGCGGTGATGGCTGAGACAAACGCTGCAAAGTTTTGACAAAGAACATACCTGCCTACAAGGTCTAATTCAGTTAATGCTCCAACCGTTGAAGCCCCAAAGTTTTCGAGAGCACTTCTGAAACCCGGTGCTGCAGCAAGCAACGCGTTGGTTATAGCTGAACCCAACTCTCCTATGGGAGCTACAGCTTGTCCCACTCCTTTAGCTATCTCAATCGTTTTCGTCACGAACCCTAGGAAAGCAGGGCTCCATTTATAAAATCCAACGACGGCATCGTAAGGGGACCTTGGATAAGCAAGAATATACAGCAAAATAAAGGATGCCAAGAAAACCATGAGAACGCTAACAGTGCTTTTAATGGCAGCCTTTGCAAAAACCAGTCGTTGCAACACGTATGATATGCCGCGAACTCGAAGAACCGTGACGCTTAACCGGCGATAGAAAGATTTGAGAGCGCGACTAACCTTTCGTAATCTTCCTCTTATCCTCTTGGGAAGCTTTTTCTTTTGAATTTTCGGCGGCTTCTTAACGGGGGTGGTTCTACGTGGCGCTACTGCTATGTACCTTGTGAGATATGTCCAGCTTGAAATAAGGACGACAATCACGCCGAAGGGCATGAGGTGAAGTAGTGGACTAATGGTTATGGTTAAAAATGACTGGGTTAGAGGAACCTGAAAGGTTGTTGTAAACGGAGTTTTTTCCGTTAATCCTGAGGACATGAATAAACTGACCAAAATATACTCGATTAAGAGTGCCAGTGCTGAGAATAACACTATTGCAGTAAATCCTTTTGGAGCTGTCCACCTGAAAATAAATCGTTTCAACCGTTTTTCCGTAGACATTGTAACTCACTGATTATGATTCACGTTCTATCGCATTACTAAGACAACATTAAAATATCAATCTTCTTGTGTAACTCTTAAACTTTACACCTTACTTCTCCTTTCGCCTATTTTACGAAATTATAGTTAGCACTAGTCCAGAAACTATAGGCACAGTTAGATTGTCGCTGACTGGGGTAGGCAGAGATTCCATCAGCATACCTATAGCAGAAGCGATTAACGCTTGCGTTGGATTTACGAAAGCTAGAGCGCCCATAAAGGCAAATAGAAAGCCAAAAAATGACCCCTCAACCTGCTTTCCTTTGTTAAAGGGAAACGTGGTTCTTCCAAACTTCTTTCCGAATAGAGTGGCGAAACCGTCGCCTAACGCAAGTATTGCAATGGATGCATAATTTATATGGGGTGGAAAAAGAATTAACGAGACCATTATTGCTATGGCGTATATAATTGGAGCTGTGATGAACTCGTAAAGCTCTGGTTTGATTGCTGCTCTCCGAGTTAGTGTGGAGAACACAGGAACGTTGGTTCCTCTTAACCTAACAAGTTCAGAAGCAATGTACAGTAAAGTTATGATAAATATTAGAGAAGAAACTAAATAACGGTCGTCAAGCAGGATGCAAACGAACGGAACAAAAACTCCGCTTATATGAATTGCTTCGCGGATGAAATCGCTTCTTGAAAGGCCAGGATTATAAGTCTTCGTGGTTTCTCCTGTTAAGTATGGCAAGCTCTCAGATAGTGCACCTTTAACCACAAAGTCACACTTGGCGCTTACAAGAAAATCTGGATTATACCCAATCTTTACTGCGCAGAGTGGAAATATAGACAGATTATTTCTGTCATCAGCAACCACAACACAGTCTTGCGGCGAAAGCCTCTCCCGCTCAATAATCTTCTTTAGAACAAGCGCTTTTCCATTATGCTTTATTACATCACCGCTAATCTTGCCTGTAAAACGGTTGTCAGTTGTCTCTAGCTGCAAACCGAACGCATAGTCTGCGCCCAGCCTAGCTGCCAAGTGTTCAACAAACAGTGTAGGGAGGCCTGAGCTTATGAGTGCTGTTCGATAACCAGCTTGCTTCAGTTTTTTAAAGACTTCTTCAACGCTTGGAATTAGGGGAACTTGTTTATAGAGCTGAAAGAGGTCGTCAATTGCAAGTCCTTGAAAAAGGATGAAGATTCTCTTGAGCGCGGATTCCAGTGGTAGCATCCAAGCCTCATAGAGAAGACCTATCACGATAAGTTTCAAAGTATCCCAATAACCTATTCTTCTCGCCGCTTCAAAGAGTAAATAGCGCCTCTTCGGTATCAGCACACCCTCGACATCGAAAACGATTAAGCGATTAATTTTACATGCACCTCTGTTCTTGTCAACCAAGAGTTTTGCTTCTCGTTCTGGAGAATATGTTTTCTTTGGTTTGAATAGTTTTGTGAGAGTGTTCCTTTAATGTTTGCTTCTAAATTTCAAGGGTAACTTCTTTGAAGGTTTGAGTAAGTCTTTCCATAGTAACCTGGCAACGGAAACTCGTGTCCGCACTTTGGGCACCTTGCTCTGTCACATTGGACGAGAGAAGGACATCCTGAACAGGCGAAGCTTCTGCCATAGGTTATGTCGAATGTGAATCCGCATTTTGGGCAGTGGATGATTCGTTTCCTTTGAGACATTTCCATTACGTTAAGGTTTTAATCCTAAAAAACGGTTTCATCATGTTTTAAAAATTTTTCTTGAAAACGATTAAAAAAATATTTTCAAAAGTTATAGATTAGAAAGTAAAATTGCAGAAAGTTAATCAAAAGTTTTTTAAATGAAGCTACGAACAGAGATAAGTCCAAAAAATTAATGCGGAGTTTACCTATGTAATTATAACCAAAGCAACACCATATACCTAATCAGAAGGAGAAAAAATGTCTAAGATTCCGAAAGACAAGCGGGTTGAGGTCTACAAAGACCACCGCGCCCAATTACTTCTCAGCAAATTTTTAGGCGGTGAACTCACTAAACTAGAGCCGGTTTTCAATCCTAAGTATGGATATAGGTATCCAATTGTTGAAAAGATTACAGGTGACGCACAAAGTGCCAATGAATTCTTGAAACACCTCTTCGAGGTTGGCATTCTGAAAAGAGAACTTTTTGACAAAATTATTCGCTGTCTACACTGTGATTCAGCTAACATTGCGGCTCACTACCGTTGCCCGTATTGCAACTCATTTAAAGTTAGTAAAAGCTCGTTGATTGAGCATGTTTCATGTGGATACATTGACACTGAAGACAAATTTCATAAGGAAGACAAACTTGTTTGCCCAAAATGCCACAAAGAGTTGACCAAACTTGACGTGGATTACAGAAAAGCAGGAGCATGGTGTACCTGCAACGAATGCGATAAGAGTTTTGACATCCCTGTTTTTTCCCATTTTTGCCGTGATTGTCTTCAAGACTTCACGTTCGGAGAAGCCTTATACGAAGATGTATTCTCCTATAGTTTAAGCGAAGACGTGGTTCGGGAAGCAGCGTTAGGCTGGATTTTAATTGCTCCGATAAAAGAATTTCTTGAAAGCCGTGGATTCGAAGTGGAAAGCCCTGGCTTTTTGAAGGGAAAATCGGGTACAAACCACATGTTTGACTTAACTGCTTCCCGTGATGGAAAGAGTCAAAAAGTAACCGCGATCGATCTTGCAGCGTCAACTGTCGACGTTGTTTCTGAGCAAGTCGTCATTGCGATGTTTGCGAAGGTATATGATGTTGCTCCAGATAGAGCGTGTTTGGTAGCAATTCCTAAAATGAGTAAAGATGGGAGCAAACTGGCAGAGCTTTATAAGATCAAGGTGATTGAGGCTAAGAATCAGGAAGAAGCGATAAACGCTCTGAAGGGATGTATTAAAGAATAACTTGGCGAGTTTAACTCAGTACATTTGCGGGTTTTTTGCTTAAATCTTGGCAAAAGTTGTATCTTAAAAAAGGTTGATTTAAGGTGCTTTTGCTGTGAATTCAAGGTACTGTCCAGCTCTGGTAACGGTTTTGAAGTAGTATGTTGATCCAGATGTCCAGTTGCCGGTGATTGTTCCTCCTGAAACTCCCCATTTGACGGTGATTGTTATGCTGGACTCCGCGTTAACCATGGCTGTGAGAGGGTCTAATACATACTCGTCAGTGTTTAGTTTGGCTAGAGCTGAGAACGATGAACTTGACCAGTATACGCTCACGATCTTTGCGCTTGACGTTCCTGTGTTTCTTATGGTTATATCAGTTCTGTTATTCGTTGAACTAACAGCATAGAATCTTGTGTTTTCAAGAATGAGAACTGCTCCGCTCTGTTCTGTTTGGGTGGATACAAAAGTGATAATCCAAGCATAACTTATGATGGCTGCGGCAACTGCGATGGCTATTAACAAAAGTGTTGCGAGAATCGGTGATATCCCTTTTTTAGAGGTTAATTTTCTAATCAACGCGTTTTCTTCCTTTAATAAACCTCTAGTGAAAACTGCTGTATTTAACTCGTATGAACTTGTAATCAATATTGTAAGGCTAAAAGAAGAGCCCCCATAGTAGAGCGTTATAATATGTTAACTTCCTGATAAAACTGCGGTGTTTCCTCGCTTGGTCACAACCTTAATCGTGTATCCTCCGCTTGGCAAACTGATGTCAGAACGAATGCAATTCAAAGTTTCTCCAGAATTTATGAATACGCTAATGTCATAACGCTGATGAATAGTTGAGTTGTTGACCCATAAGGAAACCATATGAGATGTTAAGGAGCCATCATTCTCGAAGGTGAAGCGCGCCCCATCAATTTTAACTCGCACACCTAGAAAGTCTATGTCAACGGTGGTTTGAGTGCCATCAGATCCTGCGTCAACAACATTCACGTATACGGTGCCGTTATTCTGAACATAACTACTCCACTGGTCTGTAAGGTTAACTACATAGTAGTCCCATCCTGTTGTTGGGGTATGCCCTGCAGTAGAGTTGAAGCCAGTGTCACTGTACGTCCCGGCTGTCCAATTGTAAGCTTTTAGATACCATTTTTCGCCAGCATCGTCAGCCCTATATCTTAATTGAATCTCAACAGTGTCGATAGAGGCTAGAGGGTAAGCGGACACATCTATGGTAAAGTTTCCATTCAGGTCGAGTTCATAGCCTCCGACGGGTGAATAGCCAACGATAACCCAAACAGCAGTCATTCGAATGTTTACATTTCCGGACAATTTGCCTGAAGCTCCTGCTTGCAAGGAATCTATTTCAGCCCAAGTCCAGGCTAGTCCGGTGTTTGGATTCGTATCATATTGCGTATAGTTGTTTTGGTAAGATGCTGAGAGAGTAATGTCGTCAGACTCGTAGTTGGTGTTGTAAGTTCTTATTAGGGTTCTAATAATACTCGTTCCCGGAGAGAGAAGTTTAGCTCTGACATAAACTCTAACCCAGTTTATGGTTCCAGAGCCAGTGTGGTCTTCCAAGTTATAAGCCTCATACTTCCAAGCTGCCGAGTTAGTCTCGACGTAAGAAGTGTCATTATCTGGAGGATCTTCATTGCAACAATCCCAATGGGCACTACCTGGCGGGGATTCCCGTGTCCACTGCGCGTATTGACCAGCAGCATTTGGATGAATCGTTTCTTGCTGTGGGACAGAGGCTTCTCTGAAAGTTTCATTAGAACTATCGACAGCTTGCGTGTCTGTGTAGTCGCCGCTTACGAGAGTCCCATTGCTTACTGTGTATTCACTTTCAACTGTAAACCAAGAAGAACGGGTGACCCGAACAACATTGGTAACCGTCGTGCTCTCTTTCATCTTCTCCCAGTCTAACTGATTCATCTCGTAGCTCCACAAAATCACATTTGACACGATAGCGATAATGATCACTAGACTAAGCACGACCACGATTATGTTACTGACGCCGCGTCTATCTCGTCTAAGACGGCGACCTATAGTAATCAACAACCTGAGTCCCCCTAGTGGTCACAATCTTAATATTGTATATGGAGTCTGAACTCCAACTGTATGTAGCATTCACCCAGCCATGACTTTCTATGCCTAACTCCAGCTCCGTGAATGATTCTGACGTATAATTCACATACACAGCAACTACTTCAATCGGCATCTTTCCTATATTACGAACATAAATTGCAATCTCGTTACCTCCATTAAACCACACATCTTCCACGATGAAACGTTCACCCATAGTTTCGCGAAGATTGTCGGTGATGACGTACGTCGCAGTTATGGCGATCATCATACCCGCCACCGCAATGGCCATTAACAAGACATTGCTCAAAACAGGCGTGATCCCCTTCTTATCCCGCAAAAATCTTTTCACATTCATCACTTCCTACATCAGAAACTTGAGGAATAGATATCCAGAAGCCAAGAGAACAACGCTGTGTTTCAAGCCCGCGCTCACAGTTCCCGCACCCATTTTTCCAGCTACTAAACCACCGAATGAAGCTTGGATTACACTCATGTGAAAGAAGAGCCTTCTAGCCTCTCCTGATGTCAGAACAACAGATCCAAGAAGTGGAAGATCACCCACCTCAACGAACAACGATTTGAAGAGCATAATGACAGTGAAAAGGAAAACAAAAAACGCAACATAAACAATCGCAACGTATGGTCTCGTTTGAGTATGACGCTCCTTCTCCATCGTTAAAGTTGTTTGTATAAACTTACCTGTAGGAGCAAACACCTTCTCCACTCGACCCCCAGAACGACTGGCTTCAATCACAAGCGGAACCACCCGCCTCATTAGCGGTGTGCCAACGCGCTCGCCCAGAAATTGAAAGGCTCTTTCAAACGGTACGCCCCAAGACATTTGAATCACCATTTTCCTCAATTCCTCAGTCAAAGGTCCATAATGTCTTTTGGAAGTCTCTTCTAGAGCTTGTGGGAGAGGCATCCCTGCCTTTCGAGCTTGAATAATGCTTCGGAAAAGGTCAGGTAGGTGTTGATCCACAGATTTTTTCCAGTGGTTATCTATGTAATCTAGTACTGCGGCGGGAAAAATTATGATTAAAATTGCGAGCAATAAATATTCATCAAAAAGAGGAGTGTTCCAAAGCGTTATGTACGCGGTTACAAGTACGGCAACACCTACTAAACTGGGCACGATCCACGCGATTTTTTTCTCTTTTTCCTTAATCTTAGGCATGTCTACCTCCTCGGTGAAATAATGTCCAGCATTATGAGAAACACAATTGACCCAATAGGTATACCTAGATAGGCCAGTAGATACAACAGCAGGCGAGGGTTAAGTAATTCCGTTCCTCCCCCCAACATCGCCATCACAGCGAGCATAACTACGAGAATCAAGGGCCCAGCAACTAACAGAGTAACATAGAACTCCGCTAAGATTGAAAGAGTGTCTGAAGCTCGGCGAAGAGCAATTCGCTTTAGCTTCATGTATTGACGCGATCGATCTCTCAGATACCTCGTCAAGCCTCCTCCAGAGTGAATACTGGCGATGAAGCCTTCAAGCAAGTCCTTAAACTTTGTTGAAGGTGTTCGATCAGAAGCAGCCTCTAAAGCTGAAAAAATATCATGCCCAAAGAGTTCTACATCACGCACTATCGTTTTAGCTTCACCAGAAACCGCCAACGTAACGTCAATCTCAGCTAAAGAAC
>Ga0209635_10001121_pt1 | contig 19682 bp, 19 predicted proteins | sample DeeMarSWOR230_32_FD_187463 | JGI IMG/M metagenome (GOLD analysis project Ga0209635, IMG submission 187463) | Marine sediment microbial communities from White Oak River estuary, North Carolina - WOR-2-30_32 (SPAdes) (version 2) | ecosystem: Environmental > Aquatic > Marine > Intertidal zone >...
CGTCTTCTCCGCGACCCTCAACGATATCTCTTGGGCCGTGTAGGCGTCGGTGTCGATGGCCATGTGTTTGCCGTGCTGCTCGGTGGAGCCCACTGGGAGCAGGACTATCTTGTTCTTCTTGAGGTACTCCTCGACCTCGGGCCTGGTCAGCTTGTATAACCGGTTCTCCATACTACAATCCTGTACACGTTACTAGATAAATCCTAAGCTCTGCTGAAGGAGGGGATGACCTCCCCCGCGAAGAGCCTGGCCTCCTCCCTGAAGTCTTCGCCCATGAACCTGTGGATGAACAGCGTGACGCCGGCGTCGATGTACTCCTGTATCTGCCCTATGACGTCGTCTGGTGTCCCGCAGAGCGGCGGCCGCCTGTTCCCTGCGGCGCTGCCGTACCTGGCCTGCATGTTCCTCGTGTACCGGTCAAAGCTCATCTCGGCGCTTCCATTGTCAGCACTCAAGAGCGTATAGTTCGCCCAAGACAGCAGTATCTCGTCGAAGTCCCTGCCAGACCTCACACAGTGACGGCTAAGAACCTCCGCCTTGTGCTTAAATTCGCTGGGCGAACCCAACCATGCAGCGAAGTTGCTTATGTCCGCGTGCCTGGCCACAGTCCTCAGCGTCAGCTGCTCGCCGCTCCCCGCCAACATGAGCGGCGGGTGGGGCCTCTGGACGGGCTTCGGCGAGCAGTAAGCCTCCTCTACACGGTAATATCGTCCCTCGAAGCTCGGCGCCTCCTCGGTCCACATCTTCTTTATTATCTGGGCGGCCTCGTCCAGCCTTCCCACGCGTGCAGCGGCGGACTCGTATGGGTATCCGTAGGACCTGAACTCGCCCTCGTGCCACCCCGTTCCCAGGCCCAGTATCAGGCGGCCGCCACTGATGGCGTCCAGCGTGGCCCCCATCTTCGCGAGGAGGCTAGGCTGCCTGAAGGGGTTGCAGAGGACCAGCTGACCGAGCCTTATGGTGGAGGTGTCGGCCGCAAGTGCGGCCGTCGTCGTCCAGCACTCGAACCTTGGGTCGCCGGGGTTCTGGTACATTCCTATCACGTGGTCGCTGGTCCACGCGCTGTGGTACCCGAGCCCTTCGCAGTGCAGGACGTCGTCGAGAATGTCTATGTAGCTGGGGCGTTCAGGGCTGATGAATACGCCGAACTCTACGTTCATGGCTGAATGATGGTGGCTGGGGGGTTATGATTTTTGCTGGTGTATAACACCGCAACAGTAGTCGACCATATGGTAGCAAAACTACTTTGGCTGAAGATCGCCGCTGTCTATGAGCCTCTTCCGTAGTAGCCCAAGCTCGGCGTTTGCGGCGGCCTCGTGGGTCTCCATGTACCACTCCTCGCCTGCGTTCATCGCCATCAGCGTTTCTATGAGGCCGATGCTCTTCACGAGGTGGCCCCTGATGTTGCCGCTGCTGTTAGTGACTCCGTCGAAGAGACGGCTCTGGCGCTCCGACCAGTCGCCGGGCTGGTCGAGGCCCGGGATGTAGCTAGGCAGGAGCCTCCGCAGCGTCGCTCTGTCGATGACGCTGCCCAGCGTCCCTCTGCGGCGGGTCTCCGTGTACAGGCTCTCGTCTGGGCCGTAGATGCACATGTCGTAGTTGTTGTGGGCGAGTTGGGCTAGGTCGCAAATGGCGAAGCAGTGGAGGTCTACGCCGTGTTCCTCGCAGAGGGCGCCGAGGCGGATCAGCGCAGGTACGGCCATGAACCCGTACAATATGATTCTGTCCGGCTTGAACCCGTTCCCCATCAAGTCGAGCAGCGCTGCCTCGGCTGACCTCCCCGTGGCGTAGGTGTCCGGCACCACGATGGTGGCCGCCTCGTCTAGGCCCTCGGGGTAGCGGCGGTACGAAACCACGAGCCTCCTCGGGTCGTCCGAGTGGGCTCTGTACCCACCGGCCCTGTACTCGGTCCTGACGTCCACCGTGGGGGCTCCCTTCATGACGTCGGCCACCATGTACCCCGCACCCGCCCTGAGTATGTGGAGTATCGCCGCGTCTTCGGTTAACACCTTCACGGCCCTGGCTGCCTCGACGAAGTGGTTCGCCGCCTCCCTGCAGAGAGTCTTCAGGTTATCGCCGACTATGTGGGGGTGACAGGCCACCATCCCGCCGGCGCGGGTGTCCAGGATGTAGACGGTCCCCACCGGCTCACCCTTCGGGATGAGCTTCGACCCCGTGACCCTGTAGAGCCATGCTTCTCTACCGGACCCTTCGAGGTGGACTGGCTTCGTGGCGTCGAGGTCCAGCGGAAAAAAGTGGGCAACGTCGTCGGGGTCCACCGTGAAGCAACCAGTCTTGATCTTGTCTACCTGTATTTAACCGTCTTCGCCGTCTTTCTCCGGCTCGGGTTTCTGGAACTGGGATATGTACCTATTGATGAGCTCGGGCTGTCTGAGCACCATGGTGGCGTTGACTCCGAGCAGCTCCGCGTACATGGCGCCCAGCCTCTCATCCATCTTCGAGAACTCTTCTTGCCACCTGAACCCCTTCTCCATGGATTTGGGGCAGTCGGGGCGACACGGGAAGAAGAATCCCAGTATGTAGGCGTGGGCGTCTACGTTCTTCTCCTCTTTGACGGCCTCGGCGAGCTGCGTGGCTGCCCTGGTCTCCACATTGACGCCATTCGCCCGGTCCTCTGCGTACTGTTTGATGCAGCAGTTGGGGTAGCCCAGTAGCGTCCCCATGCGGGTTATCCACTTGGTGTCGAACTCCTCGGGGTACGCGAAACGGACGCGGCTCATACGGGGGTCGGGCCTCCTCTGGACCCTGAACCTGAGCTTCTCCCTATCTTTGATCAGCCTCTTGAGAGCCCTTCCGTCTCCGCCGTCCTTGAACAGGAATATCTCGTGGACGGTTGGCCGGACTTGGGCCTGCTCCGACTTCAACCCGAGCCTGTCGCTCCAACTGTAGTACGCCCTATAGGGATCGGAGTCCTCGACCACCGCCTCGAACTGCGTCTCCATGAGCCTCCTGGTCTCTTGGATGACCCGCACCTTGGCTCTGGGCTCCGTTATGGCCTGAAGCCTTTCTATATAAGGCTTGACGGCTTGATCTATCCTCTGCCCCATCTCTAAGCCGCTAGGGAACTCGGCGGGGACCGTGATCTGGCTTACAGGCCTCAGCCCCATGTATGGCAGCAGCAGACACTCCAGCTTCACCCTGTTCAATATATGCTCGTCCGCCAGCAGCTCCTCCAGTGTTTCGGTGTCCAAGGCGATCAACATGACTCAGCCATTACAGCTTAAAACATCTGCTAGGGTGCCAAAGAAAAATTTAGAAAAGAAAAAGTGGGTTTTTTACATCGGTATTAGCTTCAGGACCTGTAGGAAGAACTGCGCTCTGCCTGTCAGCATCGTGAACCTAAACAGCACAGTGTTGCCGAAGTAGGCTCCCAGGGCGACCATGATGAAGAGGCGGCCTACCCTTGTGGGCACCTGCATCGCTCCACTGTGCTCGTAGGTCAACAGGAAGTACAACACGCTGCAGACAAGCCCGACGGCTATGTACAGGAAGTTGATCCACGCCATGGCGCCTCCGTCCGTAGGTCTCGTGATGGTGCTCACGATGGCGTCCTGGATGTTGGGGCCTATGGATCCTCTGATGCCGAGGCCGAAGCCGGCTCCTACCAGTAGCGCGATGGGGTATCTGCTCACCCACCGGTACTCGGGTATCAGCATCGCGTAGATCATGAGACCTACTACCAGTGGCACGATCATCGTGATGTCTCCCTGCATCAGCGGGGTAATGCACATCCTCATGACGTTGCTGAAGTTCACCGTTAGGCTAACCGCCAGCATTACTGCGATGTAGAGGTGTTCAGCGAACCTGTACACAGGGTTCTCCTTGTAGAGCGGGTAGCTGTAGATCATTAGCATCAGGACCCAGCCGGTCCAGAGACCTATCACGTCTAATGTCGCTGTTGGATACGGCATTTAGCTTCCTCTCCCTCTTTCCACTAGCAAGCCAACGTTGGCAAGTATTACGGCTATCACTATGAGCAGGTGGCTCACGCTGATGCTGTCCATGGCTATGATTGCGTCACCCGGCTCACCGATCAACATCTCCAGCTCTGCGCCGCCTCTTGAGCCGACGCTCATGCCGAAGTAGTTACCGGCCAGCCATCTGGGGATGCCTGTCGAGCCCAGCATCGCGATCCCGATCTGTGCCATTGGTACGCCGTATGCTTCCTGCCACATTGTTAGGAAATATCCGCCCCAGTCTCCTGTGTCTGAGGATAGCACGCCTGAGACGTCGTGCCACGTGTTGACGTTCTGCATCATAGGGATGTCGTCCAGCGGTGTGCCGAAGTGGTCTGTTGGGTAGACGCTACGCATGTTGGAGGCCAGCTGGGCTATCGCCGCCTCTTGTCCGGTGATGTAGCCCAGGAACACCCAGTCTACACCGTACTCTGCTGCGTCGAAGTCTTCTTTAGCCGTCTCCAGTAGATGGTTGTACGTGAGTTCATAGTCTGTGTGTGGCCCAATTAGGATTATGTGAGCGCCTTCCCTGAGCAGTGCCTTTGCGCAGACCGTCACGCCGGGGTGGCACTCCGACCACGCGCTTACTCCGTAGCCGAAGTTTATGATCCACACGTCACCCGGCTCCACGGAGTCGCCCGTGATCCCTTCATAAAGGTCCCTGGTGTTTTCAGCGATCTTGATGGGGAATCCGATCGGGTTCAGGAACGGCACCATCAACGCGATGAAGAGTATCCAGTAGAATACCCGGCGGTCGATGTTGGCTAAAAAGCTCATTCTTCTCCGCCTCCCGCGTAGAATCCGCGTTCCTTACCCAGTAGCGCTCTGAAGCCGTAGGCGATCATGCCGAGGGTTCCTACCAGGGCGAAGGTTCTCATGCCCGGAACCTGTCCGGTGAACCTGAACCACTCGCCGATGGTCGCGAATCCCACCCAGATGGCCTCGCCCGCAGGGGCGTTGCTCAGTATGACGAAGCAGCCCGCGATGAGCATCAGGGCGGCGTCGACGTTCCTAGCCCTGAAGGCCCGGTACGCTGCCGAGAAGATGTAGAACCCTGTAATCGGATACAGCGTTGCGCCTAGCGGCGTGTAGACGTTGACGAACAGCCAGTTATAGATCACGTTGCTGGTCTGTAGACCTGTCGTGAAGTACCCGGCTAGGCCAGTCAACGTCATGACTACTAAGGCTACGAGTAGAACGGCACTGTATTGCCAGTTTTCGCGTCTCCTCTGGACGCTCATGCTGTGAGCCATGGATAGACGCACGGCGCCGAGCCCGAGGGAGATGTTGTAGATGATTATCCCCCATGTCCTGATCATCTCCGCCCAAGTCTGAGACTCGGGGAAGAAGAAGTACTCCACTAACATCAGGATGGTGACGATGCCAGTGATTGCGTACACGACTTCTCGTTTTAATATTTGTGACATCTCTCATTACCACCCCAATATATCAGCTATCACCGTGATACCTGCTGCACCGAGTAGGAAGCCCACACCGGTTAACGCTACAAGGAGAAGCTTCATGATGTCCTCCCCCTTGATGGATCCCAGCATGTCGCGGTTCCTGCTGATGGCGGCGCCGGCTGCGAACAGCTCCTCCGCGAGCAACATGTAGTCGCAAGTGGCCACGAGGAACGGCATCTGGTGTGTGTTGTTGGTTCCACCGATCTGCATCGCGCCGATGGTGTTACCTGCCTCGCCGATGACGACGGCCTCGTAGTAGAACCCGCCCATAAGGATGTTAGAGGCAGGCCTGGCTCTCTGGAAGTATCCTAGGGTGCCGCTTAGGTATGCTGACTGGCCCTCGATGAAGACAATCTGTTCGACGTTGAACTCCTCTGGTTTGCCCTGCCGTAGATACGCTGTTCTCATGGTCTCCTCGACTAGGGGTATTGCGTCCGATAGTGGACAGTACGCAGCCAACTCTACTCCAGCCTTCGCGCACTCCTCTGTCACGTACTCGAGGATGCTAATGGCCGCAAGAGTCTGAGGCCCTTGCGTGGAGTCGCTAAGGGGACCTGCGATGCCTGGAGTCCAGAAGACTGGCTTGCCCATCTCGGCTGCTCTCCCTACGGCTTCAGGGATGGCGGTCATCGCCGGCATCGTCCTGATGTGGTATTCTTCCTCTTTGTTTATCGCCATGTAGTAGTACATCACTATGAAGGTCAGAATCATCAGTATGAAAGTCATTAATCGTCCTTCAACTATTATTGCCATTTTTTTTCCTTCCGTGTTTGGTAGCCTATCCACTGAGCCGCACGGCGTCATCCCTTAGGGAGCGCAGTGACGGGACTCAATGAATGATAGACTTAGTTTTGTATCACAGTTCTGTATATATAATACTTATTTCTGGGATACGCATTATCTGCTAATATTATACTATTTTTATGCCTATAGTTATTAAAATTAAGGCTAACAACATGTTTTGTTTAAGCATGTTGATGCCAATAATTGAGTCACCCATTGTATGACTGATTGTTACTCTAATAAGATGAGAGAGATATTTAGATGACCATAAAGCATCGATTATATCAAAATATGGTAATCCGATCTAATCAAAGTCAGAAAGGAAGATACTTCCTCCAACCCTTCTTTTCCTGTACAGGTTTCTCTTCCCCTTCTTTCTCCCCCTCTTTCTGATCTATCGTTTCTGTCTCCTTTCCACTAGGTTTAATCCCGTGCGCAGCTATATCCTCCAGCCTCTGAATCAGCTTCTCCACGTTCTCGTGCTCCTGGAAGATCCGGAAGAACTTGTCTCCCTTGATGATCGCGTTATCGCCGAACAGAGGCAGCAGCGGAAAAAGGAAAACCTGGCCCATGCTCGCGCCTACCCTGCTCATGGGCTTGTAGCTTTCCAAGAAGAGTATGGCGGCCGTCTCCATGCCGTACCTGTAGATCTCCCTCGCGGTCCACTCAATTATCTCGTCAACGTCCTTCGGCGTTACCTCTTCGTCCCAAAACATCGCGGGTCACAGGCGTTATGTGTTGAGTTGATGAAGATTTAAGAACTTGCCTCGAGCTCGAGCCGCCTCCTCTGGAGGCGTTTCCTGACACGCATGTATCCAGCCAGAAAGCCGCCGGCTAAGAGGCATATAGCTATCGACAACACTATGCCGAGGTTCAGCTGGCTGATCATGGTCATCATTATCACAAAGGCCATGGCCGAGGCGTAGCCCGCGGTTTTCAGGCCCACGATGAGGTGCTGGGTGTCGGTCCTCTTGCAGACCTGGGAGGCCGAGTAGTAGCCTCCGAAGATGTAGATTATGAAGCTGAGGTCCGTCAACAGACCCTTGGGGACTATGAACACGTCTTCCCCGATGAGGCTCAGAGCCTGCATCCATATCCATATGATCCCATTGGCCAGCATCGCCCCAGCCAGGTAGTCTGTGTTGTTGGGCTTCTTGGGTCCCTTCGGCTTCTCTTCCTCTGCCTCAGGGCCCTGCTCCGAGGTGTCCTCGGCCTCGGATTTTTTCTTGGTCTCGTCCTCTGTGGGCTCTGTGTCCATTCTCTATGTGTTGTTCTCTTGGTTCTTAGGTTTATTCGTTGACCTTAACTATCCGTGTGTTCATTTCATAACCATGTCGATTGAAGGAGTTCCGGCCCCTGAGGACCACCTGGGGTTCATGGTCGGCACGGACCGTAAGCTAGCCGACTGGCCGGAGATAGTCGAGTACTTCATGAAGGTGGCCGAGGCGTCGCCGCGGGTGAAGGTGGAGGAGCTGGGCGAGACCACGCTGGGCAACCCCTTCATACTGGCCACCGTCTCGTCGCCCGAGAACCTTGAGAACCTCGAGGAGCTCCGAAGGATACAGCTGAGGCTGGGAAACCCCGTGGGGCTCGAAGAGGAGGAGGCCGCCGAGCTCGTCGAGAAGGGGAAGACGGTGGCTTTGATAAGCTGCAGCATCCACAGCACCGAGGTGGGGGGCAGCCAGATGAGCATGGAGCTGCTCCACAGGCTCGCCACCGAAGAGAGCCCGGAGATGGCGGAGGTGCTGGAGAACGTCGTGTTCCTCCTGGTGCCAAGACTGAACCCCGACGGCAACAGGATCGTGCACGACTGGTACGGCAGGTACTTGGGCACCGAGTACGAGGGCACCGGGCCGCCCTACGTCTACCACGAGTACGCCGGCCACGACAACAACAGGGACTGGTACATGTTCACCCTGAAGGAGACCCAGTTGACCATAAAGCACGTCCACAACAGGTGGCACCCACAGATCGTCTACGACATGCACCAGATGGGCAGCAAGGGACCCAGGCTCTACGTGCCGCCCTTCATAGACCCCTACGAGCCCAACATAGATCCTGTACTCATCAGTGGAGTCAACTTCATGGGAATCAGCATGGCGGACGCCCTGGCCAGGGAGGGTAAGGCCGGCGTCGCCACCCACTGGATCTTCGATGCGTGGACCCCTGCGAGGGCGTACCAGCACCACCACGGCGGCATACGCATACTTAGCGAAGCCGCCTCGGTGAAGATCGCGTCGCCCATCGAGATCAAGCCCGAGGAGTTGGAGGCGGAGAGGGGCTTCAACCCTAAGGAGGCCCGGTGGAACCACCCCATCCCGTGGAGGGGAGGCGCCTGGACCCTGAGGGACATCATCGACTACGAGCTCACCGCTGCCTGGGCGTGCCTCCAGACGGCGGCCAAGTTCAGGAATCGTTGGCTCAGGGGAACCCTGGAGATGGGGCGTAGAGCGCTGGAGCCGGCGTCCGGGCCCTACGCGTTCGTCATACCGCTGGCTCAGCGCGACCCCGGGGCTGTCAAGGAGCTCCTGTGGGTCCTCAGGATGGGCGACGTTGAGATCCACACGGTTGAGGAGCCGTTCACGGCGGACGGCGTCGAGTACCTGGCGGGCAGCCACGTGGTCCTGTACGCCCAGGCCTACGGCAACTTCGCCAAGACGCTGCTGGAGACGCAGGTCTACCCCGACCTCAGGGAGAGCCCGGATGCGCCGCCGAAGGTGCCCTACGACGTGACCGCCCACACGCTGAGCCTACAGCTAGGCGTCGAGGTGACGCGGGTGGACAAGGCGTTCGAGGCCAAGCTAAAGGCCGTCGATTGGCCGGCCACGCCCAAGGGCACGGTCCATAGACGAGGCAAGAAGCACTACACCTTCTCAGCCGTCCCCAACTACTCGTACAAGGCGGTGAACAGGCTTCTCGACGCCGGGCACAGCGTAAGCCGGTGCATGGACATCCTGGAGCTGGAGGACGCTACGCTGAAGCCGGGGGCCTTCGTCGTGGAGGGCGGCAGGACGCTCATCCCCGAGCTGGCCGAGGAGCTCGGCGTAGACTTCTACGGCCTCGACGACATGCCTGAAGGCTGCCTCAAGCTGGCCAAGTCCACGGTGGGCGTCTACAGGGCGCATACGCCCAACGCGGACGAGGGGTGGCTCAGGATGGTGCTGGAGGAGTACGGCTATACCTACGTGAACCTGTACCCCGAGGACGTTCGGGCCGGAGGGCTCAGGGAGAAGGTGGACGTCCTGGTGTTCCCGGACATGACCCGGGACGTGGTGATGGAGGGCATGAAGGGCCAGAGGCGGGTGGACGCCGAGAATTATGAGCCGGTGTACCGCCGAGGCGTCGAGGAGACCGGCAACAGGGAGGTGCTCAGGTTCCTGGAGCAGGGAGGCACGGTTGTGACGCTGAACAGGGCGTGCGAGTACGCGGTGAAGGAGCTGTGGGCCGGCGCCGAGCTGGCGACGGAGGGGCTAGACCAGAAGGAGCTGTACTGCCCCGGGAGCCTGCTCAGGGTATTGGTGGACGACACCCACCCCGTGGGCTACGGGTTCAGCCGCGAGGAGGCCGTGATGTACCTGCACAGCCCAGCGTTCAAGGTGAAGGAGGGCTGCGCCGTGGTGTGGTACCCCGAGGCGGACCCGCTGCTCAGCGGCTGGATACTGGGAGAGAAGCATCTCCGTAGCCTAGTTGCGGTGGCTGAGTGCCCCGCCGGCGACGGCACCATACTACTGCTTGGGTGCATGCCCCACTTCAGGAACCAGAACAGGGCGACCTTCAAGCTGCTGTTCAACAGCATCCTCTACGGGGCCGCCTAGCATCACTTTTTGCCGTAGGGGGTGGGGTACTCTCCCTGCTCCACCTCTATACGCTCCACCTTGAAGATCACGGGTCTCTCCGAGTCGGGGCAGCTGTAGTACTTTATCTTGTCCATGTAGTCCCAGGGCTCGGTGACCTCACGGGTAATGGCGCTGGTGAGGGGCAGTATGGCGCTAAACGCGGCCAGGCAGACGCTGTCCGTCTCCTCCAGCACCAGCCGCCCGGGGTTGCCTACGACCGTCATCTTGTCCCCGACCCGGTACATATTGCATGGCCCCGACACGTGGGTGGGCTCCCCGTCCAGGCTTCCAGGATCGTTTACCTCTACGACCGTAAAAACCACTTTGTACATGGCATATAGATGCCAAGCCGCACCGTAAAAAGCGTGTGGGATGGGCCGCCACGGTCCTTGTTAAGGTATTTATTCAGCGGGGAGCCTAGATTACTTGAAGATTTCTTCAAGAGACAACGATTGTATATTGCTAGATAGGGCAAGGCTGGTATACGATGATGGGCGCCGGTATGTGGATATGGCCCCTCGTACTAGCAGGCTTAGGGTACCTTGTATCGTACAGTTACAGGCCCCGTGGACGCCGGTACATCACTGATGACCCGGTTGAGGTCGCTAGGATGAGATTGGCCAGGGGTGAGATCAATTTAGAAGAGTTCGATAGCATCAAGAAAGCCGTCAAGTCTTAGGCACTTGAATAATCAGGGATAAACCAGTTCGAAGCGGTCGAGAACCACTTCCATGTTTGGTGTGAACTCGAAGCCGAGGGCCTCGCCGCGTCTAGTATAGTACTTCGTGTGCTCACGGATGTATGATTCGAGGGTCCTATCGTCCTCGCCCTCCCAGTATGCGTGCTCCTCGTCCACTTCGCTGAACATGCACCGCCTGATGCTCACTGTCTTTATAACGGCAGCGGGCTTGTCAGAGCCATCTAGTATGACGTTGTACTGCCCTACTTCCGGCTCAGGCCAGCCTTCAAGCTCGCTCTCCTTCACCAGAGATGTCGAGGCGCGTTTCTTTCTATCGAGAACTAGGTTAAGCAGCTCCTGTTTGAGTTCGGGGGTGTCCCCAATCCCATAGGCGTCAATGAAGGCGCCGTCAATGCCCGTCTCCTCCTTGACTTTCTCCCAGAAATCGAGGACGTCTTGACTGAACTCCATGGGGGAAGAAAAGTGTTGGGTTGTTTAAAAAAGGTCGTTAGAGCCCGAACTTCTTTACGGTCTCGTTCAGCGTCTTCTCCAGTATGCCCAGACCCTCGTCGATCTGCTCTTTGGTGATGATCAGCGCGGGCATCATCCTGAGGATGCTGGTGTTCCAGCTGGTGCCCAGCACCAGGCCGTTCTCCTTGCTCCTGCCAGTGAAGTACTGCATGGGATTCTTGTCGGGGTCCTTCTTGTCGTCGGCCGACAGCTCCTTGGGTATTAGGCTCCCCTTGCTTTCCCGGTCCTTGACGAGCTCGACGCCCATGAAGAGGCCGAGGCCCCTGACGTCGCCGATTATGGGCACCCGCTCCATTATGCCGCGGAGCTCGTCCATCATGTAGGCGCCCATCTTGGCGGCCCTGTCGGCGAGCTTCTCCTTCTCGTAGAGGTCGATGACGGCAAGGGCTGTGGCGCAGCTGACGGCGTGGCCGCTGTAGGTGTAGCTGTGGGGGAACCCTTTCTCGTCGAAGTGGTCTGCCATCTTCTTGTTGATGACGCAGGCTCCGAGGGGCACGTAGCCACAGGTTATTCCCTTGGCGTAGGTCTCGACGTCCGGCACGATGCCCCAGTGCTCGCAGGCGAACATCTTGCCTGTGCGGGCGAAGGCCGTCATTACCTCGTCGAAGATCATTAGGATGTTCTTCTCGTCGCATATCTCCCTGATACGCTTCCAGTACCCGTCGGGTGGCACCACCTGGCCGGCCCAGCTGCATATGGGCTCAGCCATGAACGCGGCGACGGTGTTCTCGCCCTCCTTCTCGATGGTGTACTTGAGGAACTCGGCGCAGAAGAGGCCGCACTCGGGGTACGTCTTCTTGTAGGGGCACCTGTAGCAGTAGGGGCTGGCGATGTGCTTGAACTCCTCGTAGATGCTCAGGCCCTTTGCCTGCCTGTTGCGGGCGCTGCCTCCGACGCTCACCATGGCGTAGGTTGAGCCGTGGTAGGCGTCCCAGAAGCTGATGATCTTGGGCGCCTCACGGTAGAGCTGAGCCAGCTTGATGGCTACCTCGTTGGCCTCGGTGCCGCTGTTGCCGAAGAACGTCTGGCAGAGATCGCCGGGGGTGATCTGGGCCAGCTTCTTGGCCAGCTTGACTTGGGGCTCGTTGTAGTAGCTGGGCGACGCGTAGGCTAGATCGTCCAGCTGCTTCTTGGCTGCTTCGATGGGCACCTTGTTACCCATGCCTATGTGGACGTTGTACAGTTGGCTGATGAAGTCTAGGTACTTCTTGCCGGCGGCGTCCCACATGTGGACTCCCTCCCCCTTGACCATCACCAGGGGCTTGTATCTGGCGCTGGGCTCCCATCGCTGGACCAGGTAGGTCGAGGCGTCCTCCTTAAGCTGCTTGTCTTTCTTATCTGAGAATTTGCTCATGGAACTCACGGTTGTACTCAGCTTCAGGTATGCTAAAATATTAGCGGTGGCGCGGGGTCACGTGGCTCTCCTGTCAACCTCTACAACGCCTTCCTTGACCACCACTTTGACTCGGGTCAGGTCCTGGAGCACCCTAATGTTATCCAGCGGGTTCCCCTCCACTACGACTAGGTCGGCGATCTTGCCCTTCTCCAGAGTACCGAGGCGCTCCAGTTTGCCGAGGGCGTCGGCGGCGTTCCTTGTGGCTAGGAGCAGGGCTCCGGCCGGCTTCATACCCAGCTTCGTTACGTACTGCTCCAGCTCCCAGCTGTTGGCTCCCGGCGGGAAGACGTGGCCGCAGTCGGTGCCCATGGCCATCTTGACGCCCGCCTCCAGTGCTGCCCTTTGGCTCTCAAGGTGCCGCTGGGTGAAGGGCTTGCCGCCCAGCTTCTTAGGGAGATACTGGGTGGGGAGACCCATGACCTCGTCGCGGTAGTAGCTGGGGGCAAGGGTGGGCGTAGTGTAGAGGCCCTTCCTAATGATGGTGTCGATAGTGTCGTCGTCCAGCTCGGAGGCGTGCTCGATGGTGTCTATGCCCGCCTCGGCGGCCATCCTGCACCCGACGATGCCCTCGGTGTGGCTGGCTACCTTCAGCCCGAAGCTGTGGGCCTCGTCTACGATGACCTCCAGCTCCTCCGGCGTGTAGTTCCTGTAGTTGGGGTCGTTGGTGGGTCCACCCGCCATGCCTCCCGTGGTGGTGGTCTTGATCCAGTCCACCTGCTCCCTGACACAGATGCGTGTCATCTTCCGGACCTCGTCAATGCCGTCCGCCGTTATGTGCATGTGCCTTAGTGGGTGGGGGCGGATGACGTCCAGGTGGCTGGCTGTGGATGTGACGACGCCGGACACCTCTAGCCTGCAGCCCTTGACGAGGCCCTGCTCCAGGGCGGTCCTCAGGGAGACGGCGTCCCTGCCTGTGTACTCGGGGAACGGGTATACGAGGTCGCGGCACGTGGTGTACCCGGCCTCAAGCAACTGCCTGGCGTGCTTCACTGCGTAAAGGAGCTGGAGGCTCTCGGGTATTAGGTAGCGTTCATGGTAGTCGAGGGGCCCTACCATCTGGAAGATGTGAACGTGGAGGTCCATGAGACCGGGCATGACTGTCTTGCCTCTGGCGTCGATGACCTCCGCACCCCTAGGGATGTCCACATCCTTAGCGGGCCCGGCTTCCACGATCCGCTTACCCTTGATCAGAACCGCCCCGTTGGGAACGGGTTCTCCGCCGGAGCCATCCCAAAGGAGGCCACCCTTCACTGCGAGTAATCCTTCAGACATGGTATGAACCGGACGCGGAGCCGATATATCGTTTCTGTCAGCGGAAGCCTGACCCTTCGCAGGTCATATGAAGCCAGCGTTTCATGTCCATGTCAGTCAAGTAGAAGGCCTACGAGCGAAAAGACGAGGACTACGACGCGAACCTGGAAAGGTAATCGCCTTCCTCCGCCACCCAAGCATCAGCCCTCCCATGGGAGCCTGGCAACTCACCAGCTCCGCGTGCCGGCATACGTCTTCATCGTTCACCCATGGAGCTGCCCATCGTGGGCGAGGGGCATAGGATACTGGGTCTTGGCTCACACTCACCAAGAATACTATGTTGTGGACGGCTGCCAGGGCAGGCACGCGCAGGTCCACGGGATACGGGAGGTTGAGAAGAGCAACGTCGGCTTCCTCCACCATTTCGCCGCCTACTAGACCCGCTACTGGAGCCGTGGCGGCTTCCTCTGGGTGAAAGCCCCCATCAGCCTTATCCCTATGCCGTGATACCCGGAGTCCGGGGGACTGAACACTATCGGCTTGATCTTCTGGATGTCTGGCTTACCGTCGGTGAGGACTTCCGCGTCTGCCTTAACGTCCAGTATCTCGCCTATGAACTCGGTGTGCAGCCCGATCTTCACTACCTCGACGACCTTACATTCCAAGACCAGCGGGAACTCGTGCACGTAAGGAGCGTCCACGAGCTTGCTCTTCACGGCCGTCAACTTAGTGTCCTTGACCTTGTCGGTGTCCCTGCCTGACACCAAGCCCATGTAGTCCGCCTCCCTCCAGTATTCCTCCCCGTGGACGCTGATCGTATATGCCCTCCGGCTCACGATGTTCCCGTGGCTATACGTCGCCTCCCTTAGGCTCACGTAGATGCATGGTGGACTGGAGCAGCAGACACCACCCCACGCCGCGGTCATGAAGTTGGGTCTACCGTCCTGGTCATAAGTGCCCACCACCCAGACGGGCGTCGGCACAGCCCAGGTCTTGGCTCCCAGCGACTCCTTCATATCAACCATAACTAGAAGCAGGATCGACCCGTAAAACCCTTTTTTAATAGCTCCGGCGGCATTCACCCTAATGTCCACTCAAAGGATCTCAGACGACGTCCACATGATAGACGCCCCCTACCACGGAAGGACCGGCGTGCTGGGCACATACGTCGTCGCAGGCGAAAAGGTCGCGGTGATCGACCCGGGGCCGGCGAGCCAGGTGCCAGGCGTCATCGAGGCGTTGAACCGGCTTGGCGTCGAGGAGGTCTCGACGATAGCTTTGACACATATCCACCTGGACCACGCAGCCGGCTGCTGGATGATGCTGGAGCGCTACCCCGGCGCCGAGGTTTACTGCCACCCCAGGGGTGTGGATCACATGGTGAACCCCTCCAAGATAATGGCCGCCGCCCGGGAAGCCTTCGGAGACAAGATAGAGGAGTACGGCGAGATACGTGGTATCGCAGATGAGAAGGTGAAGGCCTCCGTTGACGGGGAGAGGCTGCGACTCGGCGGCGTCGAGCTTAAGGTCTTATACACGCCCGGTCACTCCTTCCACAGCCAGAGCTACTTCGAGCCAGGTGGCAGGGTGCTCTTCGCTGGAGACACGGCGGGGCACACACCAGACAACCTGGGGGTGGTGATCCCCGCGAGCCCGCCTCCCTACAACCCTGTGCAGGCAACTAAGAGCCTGAACAGGATGGAGACCCTAGACCACAGCGTCCTCTGCATAAGCCACTTCGGGTTCCACGACGACGCAGTCAAGTGGCTCAAAGGCTTCAAGAGGCAGGTCATGCTCTGGGAGAGGCTAGCTTCCGAGGGTGTCGAGGAGAGCAGGACCCTCACGGAGACTTATCTAACGGTGTTGGACGCTGACCCGTCTGTAAGGAAGCTCGTATCTACAGACCCAAAGACCGAGGGCCGCGTCTACAGCAGCCTCTCTGGCTTCTTGAGCTACGCCAAGTGGGCCAAGTCGAGGAAGTGACCTCGTCCAAGCAGATCCCGCTACATAGCCTGCAGGCTCCTCGTGGTGTCAAGGACAGTGTCATCTACGTCCATGATGACGCAGTTCAAAGCTGAGCCTCAAGACCTGATGGGACACATATGATTCATGATCCTGCTCCATCGACCCGGGAAATCTACCAAAGATCTATACCTTAAGCCCAGCACTCCAATCAGAATCCTCCCTCCGGAATCCCTAATATCCATTGACCGGACACAATCCATAGGATGGCCCTAGTCAGCAGAAAGAAGGCTAACTCAAGCATAGGAGGCGCGATAGTGCTGATGCTTTGCATAGTCGTCTTCGCCGGGACCCTTTTCTACCTAATGACAAGCCCTGGCATGTCGCTGGCGTTCGACGTTAACGACCCTGACAATCCTTTCACGTCGAAAGAAGGTCAATCATCGATCATGTCCGGGCAACCCCAATGGGTCAAGGGCCCATGGTCGCTGGACCAAGCCGTCAGGGACCTTGACGCGAACGGATGCATCGTCGTCGAGAAGGAAGATGACGGTGGCTTAGAGGACGCGAACATCCTGACCTACGACAGATTCAGGACGCTGTCAATGAAGAGAAGGGTTGTGTACCTCATCGTCAACGAGGAAACCAAGGCCCTACTGATACACCTGGAAGACAAGTACTACGTCTGGACCCCGAAGGAGAGCTAAGTCTTTGATGCTTCGCGCAGTTGCTGCGCCGTGAAGCCATGGATAGCAGGGGCCATACCCTCACATCCTTCCCAAGCTATTATATGGGTTCGTCCCTCCCCTATCGGTGAGATGTCCAAGGTAGCGGTGGTCAAGGGAGAGAGGAGCCTTGAAACAGTCTACAGGGCGCTGGGCCTCATCCCGTACAGGGAGGCCTTGGAGCCGTGGAGCCGCGTCCTCGTCAAGGTGAACTTCATCACCACCAAGAACTGGGCGACCGGGGCTACCACGGACCCCTTAGTCGTGGAGGCCCTCATCGACAGAGTACGGGGTCTCGGGAAGAAGGTGTTGGTGGTCGAGTCAGACGCCCAGACGACCGACGCCGATAAGGCCGTCGTCGCCAGCGGCATGAAGGAGATGCTGGACCGGGTGGGCGTCGAGTTCGTGAACATGAGGCACGTCGACGAGAAGGTGGAGCTCCCAGTCAAGCACGGGAAGGCCCTGACCAGCATCAAGGTCGCCAAGATGGCGACGGACTCGGCCATAGTCTCGGCGGCGAAGCTCAAGACCCACATGGGCACCAAGGTCACCCTCGGCATGAAGAACATGTTCGGTATACTCACCACCAAGTGGAAGGGCCGATACCACATCCAAGGCATGGACAAGGTCGTCCACGACATATGCCTCACCCTACCCCCTGTCCTCACCGTCATCGACGGCTTCGTCGCCATGGAGGGACGGGGCCCTGTCCACGGAAAACCCGTGCAGATGAACACCATCATAGCGTCCACCGACGTCGTCGCCGCCGACGCCACCGCAGCTAAGGTGATGGGCTTCGACCCAGACGAGGTAGACCACATCAGGTGGGCACACGAATCAGGCATAGGCACCAAAGACTATATCGAGACACTCGGCGACGGAGTAGACGCCGTGAAACGGGTCTTCGAACGTATATAAAAAAATTTTTAGATCTGACCTATAGCCGGTTATCCACAGGACTCAGAGGTTCGCGGCGTTCTCCACCGAGATCTGCATCGCCGCGGTTGGGTACAGCGCCACCGACGCGTCGCCGCCATGCATATCCTCAAGCGTCCCCAGACACGCCTCCCACGAATTGACCCACTGGCTGCCACCGCCATAGTAGTACTCGTCGGCCCTCGCCACCTGGGGCGTGACGCAGATGACCCTGCTCATCCTCCAAGGCTTTTTGATGTACGTGGTCTTCGTCCACCCCCTGCCACCATAGTCCTCGCCGAACCTGCCGTTGTAGTGGTGGACCCGGCACCCCTCCGGCGTGAAGAGGAGGAACACTATGTCCCCGCCCTCCCGGACCGAGTCCATCAAAATGTGGTAAGCCTTGTAGCCCTCGTTGGCCATGGGGTAGCCGTTGCCGACCACAATGTCGGCGTCCCGCTCGAGCTCGGTGGCGTAGTGGCTACGGGCAAACTTGGCACCCTCCCTGTGGGCGTCCACCACGTCGCCGCAGACAAGTCCCGCCACATCGGAGTCCGCGTTCAGGAACGCGTTGACCACGAAGTCCAGCCCAGCCATCCTCGCCGCCTCCTCGGAATCCAGCCGCCGAATGTTCTCCGTCACCCGCCCCGGCCCCGTGCCCTTCATGATCCTGTGGTTGTGTGTGATGCTATCGATCCCGGACACGCCGGGCAGCAGCATCTTGCTGCCTCCCCCGAACCCGTACCCGAAGTGAGGCATCATCACGCCGAGAGTCACCTTGAGGTCGCAGCTCATGACCTCACGGTTCACATGCACCGGCGTTCCCCTGCTGGTCTCCCCCAGATCCACCGTGTTCTCGTAGCAGTTATGGTTGAACACCAGGAACCGTTCAGGCACATCGGCGCCCAACTTCTTCTGGAAGTCGACGAGGAGACGGCCGTGGTGGGCGCCTGTCGCCATAACGAATACTATCTGGTCGTCGGACAACCCGCCTCCATGTAGCTCATCAAGCACAGCTGGTAGCATCTGACTCTGACGTGTGGGCCTCGTCATGTCGTCGAAGATGATGCAGCACTTGCGCCTGCCCTTCGCAAGCTCGCTTAGAGGCTGTGTGCCCACCGGGCTCCGAAGCCCATCGGCGACCTCATCCACGGTGAGCCTCGGCGCGTCGTGGCCGTTCATCCTCTGCTCATATACCTTCCAGCCGTCGGGGAACCCCAGCGTCTCCGGCTCCCAGCCGTAGAACTCCCACGCCGGGACCTTAACATACTGCATGGTAGTTGATGGGCTCTACTCGTCTAAAAAACTCGTTATAATAAGGAGGTGGTTATAAGAAAATTGAGGCTACTCCTCGATGATCTCGACGTTAGCCCTAGGTACCATGACCACCTCGCCGTCCTCCAGCTCGATGTTCACGACGCGCACCTTGCTCTCAGACTCAAGCTGGCGCAGCTCCACCGGGAGGCTATGCACCTTACCGATGGCCCCGAAATAAGGCTGACGGATGATCCTGATGGGTGTCCCTGGCACCATCCCTTGGGAGAAGGACTCGGCCTCTCCTTCCTCGAGCTCCTCGTGTGGGATGATTATCTCCGGCCTCAGGACTCCTGCCCTGATCTGGGTGGCGCCGTTGATGCTAGCTAGGTATCCCTCGAACTCCTTGAGGAGGTCGAAGGTGCGCTGGTTCATGGTCATCTTCCCGAATCCCTCCGTGATTATGAGGGTAATGCCCACCTCCTCCTGGCCGGTGATGGCTACACCGATCTCCTCGCCCGTGAACGTCGTCAGGTCGTCGTGCCTGATGCCGCCGCTGACTATGGCGGAGACGCCGACCTCGGCGGCCTTTTTCAACGCGTCCAGCGTTACCAGGCTTCCGCCGATGAGGATCTTGCCCTCGTGCTCGGGCTTGATCCTGTCGGCGTCCACCACCTGGGTGTTGTCCTCGACGATGACGTGGATGTTCCCGTGGGTCTCACCGCCAATGCCGAAGATTCCCTGAATGAACGCCGCGTTTGTCTCTATGACGGCGCCCTCCCTGGGCATGACCTCTACGACGGTACCCGGGATGTAGGCGTCTACCTCCACCGGTATAGGCGCACCCCTTATGATGACCTGCCCCGTGATCTCGCTAATGCTCTCCACGGTGCCATCTATGGGTGACTCG
>Ga0209635_10001124_pt1 | contig 19651 bp, 20 predicted proteins | sample DeeMarSWOR230_32_FD_187463 | JGI IMG/M metagenome (GOLD analysis project Ga0209635, IMG submission 187463) | Marine sediment microbial communities from White Oak River estuary, North Carolina - WOR-2-30_32 (SPAdes) (version 2) | ecosystem: Environmental > Aquatic > Marine > Intertidal zone >...
TACAGGGTGTAGCTGCTTTATCTGTACTTGTAAAAACGACTTTTTCGATATTATTATCTATACAAATTTCAATTAAATTCTGAAGACCTACAATATTGGTTTTAATTGCTTCAAACGGATTATATTCACAGGCGACAACATGTTTTAATGCGGCTAAATGAAAAACAATATCAACGTTTTGCATCGCTCTATTAAGTCTTTCTTTATCTCTAATATCTCCAATAAAAAAACGTAGCCGGTCATCATTAAATTTATTCATCATATCAAGTTGTTTTTTTTCACCACGGGAAAATATCCTTATGGTCTTTGGATTATGATCTTTCAATGCTATCTCAGTAAATTTGTTACCAAAAGAACCTGTTCCACCTGTTAACAAAATAACTTTATTATTTAGTATATTCATTATCAAACCCCAAATCAAATTTTTTAATTACAAGGAAATACAAACTTCTTAAAAATCTTATTGTATAATTATTATTAAGTTAAAAAATTTCATTCAATCATTATTTTAAAACTTCATTAACTAGAAAATCAATATTTTTGTCTCCGTCTTTAATATATTTATCAATAAGATTTTTTTCCAAATAATTTTTCTTTATTTTTTTATCGTAAGCAATGGAATTTACATAGACATGGTTTTTTTTCATGGCTAGAAGATATCTTGCAACATTTAATTTCAAATCATCACAGATATCTAACTTATCTATATTTTTAATTATATAAAAATAATCTTTTTTATTTTTGGCATAATTAAAATCTAATATTTTATATGGTGGAGACCCCGCGATAATACTAGGTACATTGTAAAAGGGCAATTCTAGCGCTACAGAAGCTCTCCATACTAATCCACAATCAACAAATATCACTATTTCATTTAAACTGAAAAGCCGAGGTTCAAGTAAAAAAATATTATGTGAAAGATAAATGTTGTGACTTTTAAGGAAAGATGATAGGGTTTCATTAGGTTCTTTTTCTGGATATTCTGGTCGAATCTCTACGGGATGAGGTTTAAGCAATAAAAAATCATCGGTTTTTTTAAAGAAATCAATAGTTTCCAAAAGCCATTCACACATATCTTTAAACGAAGAACTTGAATCATCTAGAGGTGTATCATAAAATAAATGAGTAAAGAGACAAAATACATTTTTCCCTAAAGATTTATATTTCCTCACTAATTTTATTACTTCTTTTTGTTCGGGTTTAAAATCTTTTGTGATAGGTTTCTTTATAATATTTTTTATTTCTGAGAAAGTTCTATCTGCATCATATTCTTCAGCTACACTTCTAAGTTCGTTATTGTCAACTACAAATCTATTTTCCTTACCTGAACGTGTTAAGTTGGATGATACGATATTGCTCTCTCGAATATTGTATCCAAAATACTGATTATACCCTCTAGAAAGATCAATATATTCGATATCCCTGTCATTAGACAATGAATTGCACAAAAATAGAAAAGCACTATTGGGTAAATAGTTAGTTTCCCAGCCAACAATCCTAATTTTCTTCTTATTTTCACTAGCATGTTTTTTTAGTAAATTAAAATAATAAAATAATAAATCACAAGTTAATATCATATCTTTAGTAATACATAATATTTCTTTATCTTCAAAATCAATGTTATATCTTTTAAAAATAGCTCTTAAAGTATTGTGAATTAAAGGAGAAAAATTAAGCTCGTTTGTACTAATAATCTTTTTTTCCAGATCAATATCCCAATCATACCGTAATTTTCCCTCCTGTTTATCTGTAATTCTAATCTTAGAAACTTCTTCAACTAAAGAGTTGCTAAGTTCTTTTCCATCAATAATTAATCTTGGAAAATACGAACTAATATCAAAATTTTTAAAAAACACATTTATTTTTTCTCCAATCCTAGATAAAAAATTTGAATTTTGAGGGGTGTATTGACTTAAAAAATTATCTTTAAACAAAAAAATACTCGGATAACCTCTTTTTGATAACGCATGGGCAATTAGAATGTACAGTTTTCGATAGAATCCCATCCCTCGCTGACTGAACGCAAATAAAGTATCTGCATCTCCGATATTAATTGGCTCAACATCTTTTAATAATTTATGAATTAATAAGTCATCATTAATCTGTCTACTTACAAGTTTTGTATAATATTTTAACATGAGTACTTTAGTCATATTTTTACCCTTTAACATGATTTAATGGTCTTTTATCAAACTCTAAATGGTATGAAATAATTATTTCAATTATCAACTCTTTCTTTTGTAATGAAATTAGTAGTATTTACATATTAATTATATGTATATTTTATGAAATAAATTCTGTAAAAATTGATTATTTTCACTCGTTCAATTCACAAACCCATCTACTTCCCTTTTTGTACTTAGTTACACCCGATTCTATATTCCTATGATTTTTATTAGGTATTCTCCAGTTTTCACCGTAAAGGAAGCGAACATGTTCTTCAGCATTTTTAGGAACTCTAACTTTTGTATCATAGAAATCTAACAACTCTGTTTCAGTTTTTGGAAATATTAAAGTTCTTTTTAAAGAGAAAAAATCGACAAGCTTTTCTATAATATTATTAATAGAATTTGTAATAAATCCATATTTTCGGATAAAACCTAATGATATATCTAAAAACTTAGCCAAAAAATTAGATTTAAACGTTTCTAACCGTGCAGGTTTTCCATTAATTAAAATGAATTCATATATATCAATATGAAATGATGATTTTTTTATGTCGGGAGCATAAATCTGAAGTAATTGGGTATTATATTTTGATTTACTCCATCTAAGTTTTGTTTTAAATTTCATCTCCTCAAATTTAGGTATAATTTTTTTAACTTTTTCAAAGTCAAGTGCAACGAGATCTATGTCATGATCCCAGTGTATTAGTTTTTTATCTCTTAAAAAGCCAAGCAAAGTACCATATTCTATCCAATATTCTATTCCATTTTTTTCTAATATGCCCTTAATTTTTTTAAAAAAGTATACTTTTTTTTTCTCATCAATATTCTGTTCTTCATCTTTGATAGTTCCCATCACTTAACCCCGCTGACTATTGCAAACAGCCAGTCCATATAAATATCGCCATTACAAATCTTCATGTTATAGGCTTTCTTAATATACCCAGGGCTATCTAGATGCATATCATAAATTTTTCTACAAATTTTTTTATCTAAACCTGAATTTTCTAACCAATTATTTATACCAACATTGGGCATTTTATGAACAACGAAGTCAATATTTTTAAAATTGGCATTCTCAAGTAGCTCTACCAAATCATCAATAGTATATGTTCTTCTCTTCTCCTTTAATTTAAATACCTCTGTATAAAACCTCCTTGCCCCTGCTGGAGGTATTCCTTCTGAAATAACAAGTTTTCCACCTGGTTTTAAAACATCATAGCATCTTTTTACTGCCTTTTTTTGGTCATTTATATGATGAAAACACATTCTTGCCGTAACACAGTCAAATGTATTTGGCGGATGATTTAAAGTTTCTGCATTTATAATTTTGTATGATATGTTTTGTGAGTTATTTTTTTGCCTTGCTATGCGTAGCATATCCTCTGATATATCAATTGCCTCCACTTTGCTAACGTATTCTGCAACCTCGTGTGCGATAGTACCAGTTCCAGTACCAATATCACATAAATAATATTTTGAATTTAAATCACACATTTTCAAAAATTTTTCCATATACTCTTGTCTGTTGGTCCAATCTAGCTTATCGTATAATTTTGACCGTTTTTTCCATTCTTCATTCATGATTAATCACAATGCTCCATATTTTGTTGAATACTACATCTAATATTTCTTTTTAATTCTTTTATATTGAAATTTTTAGTTTTTCCTTAAATTTATATCTGTAAAATCATTTATTATCCTTGTATTTTTTGGAAATGGTGAGGTTTTTTTATCTGAAACAACTCCTAAAAAAGGTATGTTTTCTTCTTTTGAAGCAAGATAATCTGATAGGCTATCACCAATAAACAATAATTTTTTGCGATTGTATTTATATTCATTGATTATTCTTTTAGCTATTTCAGGTTTTGTTGCTGGTGTTCCATAAACTTCTTTAAAATATTTCTTCATATTTCTTTTATTAATTATTAATTCAAGTTCCTCTTGAGGAGTTCCAGATATAACAAAAAAATCTATTTTTTTATAGTTTTTTTCCAAAAAATCTTTAGCACCCTTTACCCATTGAGAATTGGTAACTTTGTCAAGTACTAGATTTGAAAATTTTTCTGCAATCTCATTAACTTCTTTTTCACTTAATTCCTTATTAAGATATTCTGAATAATAATACCTGATTTTTTTATATCTTGAAATCCCACCATTTTCAATATGATGTTTTACAACTTTTTTTACAACTTCTTCCCCAAATTGTTCAAAAAGTTTAATAAAAGCCTCTGTTTTCACATTTATTGACTCAGCAAGCACACCATCAAAATCAAAAATTATTGCCTCAATCTCATCTAAATTAATATCTTCAGTTGATCCACTTATCATTTTCTTTATTTCACCTCTGCAAAAATTGTACAAGGACACCCATTTTCATGTGATGCTCTAAAAGGGGCAATAATAAGTTTTTTAAACTGCGTTTTTTGATTAACTTGTGAAAGATCCATATCCTCAATCAAAAGAATCGGTTTTTCTGGGTTCAAAAGATTTCTGTGGGCCATTCTTCCAATTTTTCTATGCTGCCATGAAGAAATAGAAATACTGTCTAATCCTATTATTTTTAATTCATGAAAGTTTTGCCTGAGCCATTCAGCTAGTTCAAGACTAATACCTGGGTTATATTTCCAGTATTTTTCATTATTTCTATATTCACTTACATTAGTTTTTAATAAAACTATTTTGGCTTTTTTATTTATTTCTTCTTTCTTAATATGCTCCTCTTTAATTAACAATTCTTTTCCGATTAACATTACTTCGAATAATTGAATATCTTTTCCATTATAAATAAAAAAATCTAAATCGAAGTCTTGGATGCTCTGGCCATTTTCATAAAAATGGTATGGAAAATCTATGTGTGTTCCAAGATGATTTGGAAACTGCCAGAACGATATATTGGCAGAATCACCGTTTTTAATTGAACTTTTTATCTTCGAAATAAAACCAGGTCTTCCACCATACATTGGTGTGTTTTCATCGATTAAATATGAGAGTGTAATATACATAAAAACCTAATCATTATCTTTTTTATCTAATTCTTTTTTAGCTTCAGCTAAACATTCAAGAAGTCCTTGCCCTAAATCATAATATTCATTGCTAACTAATTTCTTTGCCACTCTGGGATTGAAAGTATAGGGAGTGATTTCATAATGAGTTTCAGAGACAGAAGGTAAAAATTCAAGTTTAATATTGTTATTAAGCATTTCCTTAATCATGATATGTAGATCCTTAATCCGCATTGATCGATTACCAGTAATAGTGACAATCCTGTTTTTATATTTTTCAGAAAGGATGTTCACACTTAAATCTGCAGCATCTTTCACATGAATATATTCTCTGATCTCTTCACCATCACCATGCCGTGTAATTTTTCCCTCAATTAATGCTTGTTTAACAATTTTACGAATCCAGTTTGTTTCTTGGGCACGTGGACCATATAATGAACCATATCTCAATATGGTGTAATTTAAGCCAAAGGCCTCTTGATAATTTTCAATGATGTTCTCACAAGCCTGCTTGCTGCTACGGTAAAATGATCCTTTATCACTATACACGTACACTGTACTTGCAAAAACAAACCTTTTTACCTTATTCTTTTTGCAAGCTTCAAGAATATAAGTATTTCCTAATACATTTGTTTTTATTGTTTCAATTGGTTTTTTATATGCTTCATCTATATCAGTCATAGCGGCAAAATTATATACTATATCACAACCTTTTACTGCTCTATTTACTGCCTCTTCTTCAATAATATCGCCTACTATCATTTCTTGATTTTTTTGGATATACGGTAATTTTTTTATATCAAAAATTTTTACGTTATGTCCTTTTTTTGTTAAAGCATCTGCTGTGTGACTGCCTATAAATCCTGAGCCTCCAAATACTATGACATTCATATTGCATTACACCTCCTTAACCCATTGATAAGATTTTTTGCTGCTTCGAGTTCCATATTTTTTCTTGTTTCAACCGTATATGTTGCAATATGCGGAGTTAATATAATATTATCTAACTCTTTCAGCTTTCCTATATTGGGTTCATTTTCAAATACATCGACTGCAGCACCAGCAATTTTGCCTTCTTTTAAAGCCTTATATAAGTCAGTTTCTTTGACAAGTCCGCCTCTTGCGGTGTTAATTAAAAATGCTGTTTCCTTCATTTTTTCAAAACTGTTTTTATCTATCAAATATTTTGTATCATTGGTTAGGGGGACATGAACTGTAATAATATCACTTTGTTTTAATAATTCATTAAATGACACTACCTGAATATCGTTTTCCTTTGCAAAATCCTTATCAGGTTTTACATCAAACGCAATAATTTTTACATTGAATGGTTTTAAAAAAATTGCAACTTTTTTTCCTATTCTACCAAGGCCAACAATCCCAATTTTTTTTTCTGAGAGCGTATTTCCAATTTCAGGTTTCCAATTGTCTTTATGTAGATTCGAATCAACAATTCTAATTTTTCTAAGAAGTGAAAATATTAATGCAATGGTTAATTCTGCAACAGCAAGTACGGGTGTTTCAGGAGTATTGTAAATTATAATGTTATTTTCTTTTGCTGCAATTGCATCAACATTATCCAGTCCAATTCCGTATCTGGATATTACCTTTAGATTTGAATTTGATTCAATAACTCTTCTTGAGATAGTTTCTGTACCTGCAATAAGTCCAACCGAATTGTCAATCAAATCGATAATTTGATCTTCAGTTAGTTTTTTTCCATACGGATTTAAAATTGGATTTAATCCATTATCCTTTAAAAGCTCTATCGCACCAGAATCCGTTTTTCCAAATGATCTACTAGAAATGAGGATTTTAGCACCATCTTTCATAGGAGAAAAGATAATATGGTATGTGTTATAAAGTTAATTGTTAATCTATGTAAAAGACTTATATTTTTTAAATAACTTATCATTTTTAATCAATTTTGTTACTTTCTCAAGATCGTTTTTTGTATCTACGCTATAAGTATCATATTTTGTAGGAATCATTTTAACTTTGTATCCATGTTCAAGCGCTCGCAACATGTCAATAGATTCAATTATTTCAAGAGGCGTCGGTTCAAGCTCGTTAAATTTTATTAAAAAATCTCTTTTAAATGGAATGATGCAAACTTGTTTATTTTTATAATTATCATTTGATTCTTTTTTATCAGATGGAATTGGTTCTCTAGAAAAATAAAGTGCAAAATTATTTTTGTCAACTACTACTTTAACTGCATTAGGATCATTATGTTCTTCTTTATTTTTTAAGGGTGCCATCAAATTTGAAACAAGGACGTCTTCATTATCAATTAATGGTTTTACTGCTTCATTTATCATCTCAGGAAAAATCATCGGTTCATCACCTTGTATCATAACGACAATATCTATTTTTTTATTTTTTTCATTTTCAATTTTTAAAAGTGCCTCTGCAACCCTATCGCTCGCTCTCTTATGTTTATTAGAAGTCATTATCGCTTTTCCATCAATTGAATGTATATAATCAACAATTTCCTGATTGCATGTTGCCACATAAACATCATTAAGAAGTTTACTCATCTTACTTCTAAAATAAACATGGCCAACCATTGGTATATTAATTATTTTTGCGAGAGGTTTACCTGGAAATCTACTAGATTCCATTCTTGCAGGTATTATACCAATTATTTTTGACATACGTTTTATCTCACTTTTGAAAGCACTTCTTTACATTTTTTTCCTAAGATCAAAGTATCAAGACTTATAGCTATAAATGTGTATCCAAGATCTAGATATTTTTTTACTTCTTTTTCATCTGGAGGGATTACGTGAAATCCAGCTGATTTTTTGTGTTTTATGCCTGCTTTTACAATTTTTTCCATTATTCTTTCAAATTCCTCTGTCTCAAATTCTCCTGGTTTTCCAAGAGATCCTGATATGTCATAAGGGCCTACAATAAATCCATCAATACCATCTACCGTTAAAATTTCATCAATGTTATTTACTGCATCAATGTGCTCTATTTGGACAATTAAGATACTCTCTTTTTCAAGCCATCTTTTATATTCTTCAAATGTAAATCCATAGCCTTGTGCTCGTGCAAGACCAACCCCTCTAGAACCTTCTGGCGGATATTTTACTGCTTTAACAGCCCTTTCAGCATCTTCTGTACTGTTGACCATCGGAACTATTACTCCATAGGCGCCAGCATCCATCACTCTTTTTATAATGAAAGGATTGTTTTCGTTAACCCTAACTAAAGGAACACATTTTGAAAGTTCTATTATCCTAATCAGATTCTGAGCAATATCAAGTGTTATTGCACTATGTTCCATATCAACGGTTAACCAATCGAAACCAGCATTTGCCATGATTTCTGTAACTATAGGATGTCCGATAGTTATCCAGGATCCATAAGTAATTTCTCGTTTTTCCAATTTATTTTTTAAACTGCTGCTGATATTTTTCATAACAATCTAGTCTCCTTTATCAAATATTTCTTCTAAACTTTTCCTTTCGAATACTTCTAGCATTCCACCGACAGTAGCATTGTAAATCTTCATATTACTTTCTTCAAATACTTTTTTACAAATCTCATAGGCTTTAAATGTCAAATCCCAACGCCTTTTTTCTCTTCTCAAAAACTCTTTTTCTTTTGCGCCGCCGTATTGAAAATCGTAATTATCTCCATCAAAATGATGAACCTTGCCAGAATAACTACAATCACATCCCAACAAATATACTTCATTAAAACCCAAGTAATATGCAACTTGTAAACATATATCATTTACAATTGTATGGCCATTAAGCACATATTTTGCAATATCTTTTGAGACCGTATTTTCAACGGTAATATATCCTTTTGTTCGCAATGGTATAGGGTCATTTTTCACAATTTTTTCATATTTTTGTTTATTGGATAAAAATGTTTTTCCTGCTCCACTAGATAAAAACAACGTTGTATCTAAAGGCAGAACTTTTTTGTAATGATCGTTAAAAACATTTTTATCTGATATTGCATAGTATTTTGGCCAAATATTGAATTTATCTAAACCTTTATATAAGGTATTTACTCCAAAAACAATTTCATCTTTTAAAAGATCCAGTCTAGTCTTTTGTAGTGATGGACCAGTTCCAACAATAAAACATCGTTGTCCTTTATGTATATTGTGTAACTTTTTAATTCGCTCGTAATATGATTTATATTCACTACTGTAAAGCAATCTATCAATACTTGATTTAACTCGTCCTTTTATTTTTTTTAAGGGATTAGGTAAGTCAATATAATTCATTTTATTAATCAAATCAGACATAATCTCAACATCACAATCGAGTATGAATACCATTCTTATACATTTGTTTTTGCTTAAGGCTGCAACGCAATTGCAACTGTTCAATAATCTCAAATGTTTTCATCATGATCAGATGTAATTAAAACGATATTATTTTTACTATCTATAATTGATGAAAATAGTTTTTTGACTTGTATATCAACATTATTTAATGCTTGATTATACAAATTGTTAAGCTTTTCTGTTTCATTTTTAGAAAATATTCCTTTTCCAATCCAAAATCCTTCACATTTTAAATCATAAGTGAATTCAATCACTTTTTACCGCCACCTTTTGAAAAAAGCACTCTGCTACTCCTTTTGATTTGAAATTAAGTTTTGAAAATTTATTTCTATATGTTTTATAACTGAGTAATGGGCTTTCCTTGCATTCTTCTATTTTCTCTTTAAGAACAAAATTTGATTCATATACCATTTTAAAAACTTGTTTTGCTCTCTTGCTTTCCAATTTATGTATTTCAATAAATAACCATGAACCCGATTTCATTTTTTTAAGTGTACCTTTCATTCCCTTAATAATTTCGTATTCATATCCCTCTACATCCATTCTTACAATATCTGGAATTTCTTTATCAGATAGAAACTTATCTAAGGTCATAATATCAACCTGTATAGGTTTTCCTTCTTTAGCATTCATAGAATGCAGATTTGATTTCTCAGAAAGATACATAGTTTGTTTTCCTATCTTATTCCCTATTGCTATATTGTATGTTTTGATGTTCTTGTATCCGTTCAATTCAATATTTTTTTTGAGACTATTATAATTATCTGGAACGGGTTCTATCGCGTAAACTTTTGCGCCCATGTTTGCTTCAATTAATACATAATATCCAATATTTGCACCAATATCAACAACTACTTGATTTTTTTTAAGAATCGTTTTCATTTTTTCTGTCGATGCCCTTTCTCTTATGCCAAATTGATATAAATCTCTAGATATACCTTTGTCGTTCAAATTGAGTAACATTTTTGAATTTTGTATTTCTTTTATTACTTCCCTCTTTCCGCCTTTTAAAATAAGAAAATGTGCATTCCGTAAAACATTACAAATCATATACTCCACAAAAATGAAATAAAACAATTTCTTAAAATCTGACTCTTTTGTTTTATTTACTAAGTATTTTATTCTTTTAATCATTTTGTTGTTTCCCTCAACTTTTATTTCATCATTTTTTTATTTATACTATAATTACATAAATATTTTATTCTTTTAAGCACTCTATTGTTTCCCTCAACTTTTTCTCTCTAGATTCAGTTGGAAAGAGTTTCTTTATTCGTTCCCTTGCTTCTTTTCCTTTTTTTAATTTTAATGCTTTTTCAATAGCAATTGCAGTGCTCTTGTCATTATTATATTCAGCAAACGCACCTGTATCACCTGCAACTTCAGGTAAAGCACCACGTTTTGTAACAACTGGGATACATTCGCAAAGCATTGCTTCCGCTGGGGTCATGCCAAAAGATTCATAATATGAGAGCTGACAATACACTTTTGCTTTTTGATAAATTTTTAACAACTCATCATCTGAGACAAAACCTGTAAAAGAAACATTTTTGTCGGCTAACGATTTCAAATAATCTATTGAATTATCAGATGCATTACCTACAACTAAAAACTTGACATCTGGTAAAAATTTGGCAGCTTTCACAAAGGTATCTAATCCCTTTCTTTTTACATTGTCCCAAGAAATAAAACCAACTGTCGCAATCGAATTGTCTTTTTTACCTTTAGGATAATACTTTTCAGCATCAACACTATTGTAAATCATTTCAACATTTTCTTTTATTCCTAGATGTTTTTCAATTTCTTTTTTGTTAAAATGAGAAACAGCCAATATCTTATTAGACCGTTTTAAAACAAAGTTAACCATTAGTTTTAAAAAAGGATTTAACATAAGTCCATAATTAATTTCTTTTTCACCTGCAACATCATATCCGCCTGTAACAACTACCACTTTTTTTGAAAACAACCTGGCAAAAATCGTTCCAATAAATGCATGAAAACCTGCAAACCAAATAAAAACAACATCTGACTTCGAAATCCACATCGGGAGAAATAAAATTTTTTTTAAACTAAAAAAACCATCTTTTACTGTAAAATATTTTTTTAAAAAATCAAAATCACGATAAACAAAACTACGCTTATGCTTATATAAATAAAGAACCCTGATTTTCTTTAGCTCTTCTACCATATATTTTTCCTCACAATAGCAGATAGAACCCCTAAGAAATAAGATATATGAACAATTGGAAATAACAATAAGCCGTAAACAGCTAATTTTTTTTCATTAAATTTTTTTGCAAGATTTACGGATTCAATAAATATAATACTTATATATCCAATAACTCCGATAATTAACAAAAGGACATATAATTGTAAACTTAAAAAATAACAAATAGTAAAGGATAAAATTAAAGCTACTAAGCCATAAACTGGCCACAAATATACATGGCTTACTATGTCATGAAATCCATGTTTTTTTATTATTGCAACTTTTGCTTTTGCCCATTTGAATATCTGTCTAGAAAAACTTCTGTAACTTTGTTTTCTGTAATGCACAACTTTTATTTTTGGGGAGTAGAGTAGTTTATATCCTGCATTAATTATACGAAAATTTAACTCCAAATCCTGCCCTTTGATAAAGTTTTCATCAAACATTCCAACCTTGTTAAACACTTCTCTCTTAAGGGATAGGTTGCACGTTGGAATATGTTCAACATATTTTTCCTCTTCCATCATTGAATGTTGAGTCGAAGGATTTAATTTTCCGCCTCTAGCAAGAGGAGAAGTCATAATACGTCCGATATTTCTGGCTTTATCGCTGCTGTCTTCAGGCAGTAGGTCAGGGCCACCAACACCAGCTACGTTATTTTCATCAAAAACCCTTTTGATTTGGCTTAACCAATCCCTATTAGCCACAGCATCGCCATCAATAAATGCAATATGCTCCCCGTCTGAATTTTTGATTCCGATATTTCTCCCGGCAGCAGCGTTTATTTTTGGGTTTCTAAACAGCTTAAAATCATATTTATTTTGTAACTTCTTCAATAGTTCATAAGTGCCATCGCTGCTCATGCCATCTACAACAAGTACCTCAAATGATTTCTTATAATCCTGACTAAATATCGATTCAATACATTTTTCAATGTATTTTACTTCGTTTCTGACTGCTATAACCACAGAGAATATCATTTTTTATCACAATGTTTAGAGATTAGAAAGATATGCATTTGCTTTTTTAAAATCTTCAAGCGTACCTATATCGATGTGTTTTCCCTCAATCTCTTTATAATATAACTTGTAATCATCTTCAAGCATTATTTTAATAGAATCAGTTAGTTGATACTCATTATTTAATCCAGGTTTTGTCCTATTGATAGCTTCAAAAATATTATGATTAAAGATATATATTCCGATACAACCAAGTTTGCTTGGAGCGTTTTGGATTGATGGTTTCTCAACTATATCTACAAATGTATTATCTCTTCCAGGTTTTATTATTCCATGTCTTGTAGGGTCATCGACCTCCGCAACCCCTATGGTCACGTCGGCTTTTTTCTCATTATGAAATTCTAAAATGTCCTGTAAAAATGTCTTTGGATGAAAGAAATTATCACCAAGTACTACGAGGAAAGGATCCTCTCCCATAATATGTTCTGCAGATGCGACTGCCTTTCCAAGTCCATCTCTCTTGTCTTGCACAACATAAGCTAATTTTACACCTAGCCTCTCTCCTGATCCTAAGTAATCTAAAATAGCATGTTTTCGCCATCCGACAACAATAGTTATCTCTGTAATGCTCACCAGTTTCATAGCATCAATTACATATTCAATGATTGCTTTGTCACCAACCATCAGTAGTTCTTTGGGTATAGCAAGTGTTATTGGTTCTAATCTTGTTCCTCGTCCAGCAGCAGGTATTAAACCTTTCATATTTGCCAGCACACTCCTTCATAAATCTTTATATTTTTTACTTCGTCCAATCTTGCTTCATCTATAACAAGCTTTCTTTTATAATTCAATCTTTAACCACCTAGATTTTTCCACCCGATACCGCGGTAAGTTACACCCTTTTTAAGAAACTGATCTGGGTTGTACGTTCTTCTTCCATCAATAACAATTGGATTCTTGAGTAGTTTTTTAAAATCCTCCGGTTTAATATTTCTTATCTCCTGCCAATCTGACTGGATTACAGCAAAATCCGAATCTTTTAAAGCATCTTCCCATGTATCCATGTATTCTATTGGTAAATCTGTTAAAGGTTTAAATTTATAGTAAGCTTTTGGATCATAAGCTTTAACATGTGCTCCTTCTTGATATAATTTCTTGATTATCGGTAAAGCTCTCGTTTCTCTTGTATCATCTGTATCTGGTTTGAAAGAAAGGCCCAAGAAAGCTATTGTTTTCCCATTTAGACTTCCTACTGTATCTTTGATTATATCAACAAAGTGCATTGGTTGAAGCTCATTGGTGTAAAGGACTGCATCCATTAATGGTGTATCCACACCAATCTTTTTTGATAATGCAACTATTGCCTTAACATCCTTTGGGAAGCACGAACCTCCAAATCCACAACCAGCTCCTAGGAACATCGGGTTTATTCTGAAGTCCAGTCCAACTCCTTTCATAACCTCATAAACATCAATGTTAAATTTCTCAGATATTCTAGAGAATTCGTTTGCAAAAGTAATTTTTGTTGCAAGCAGAGAGTTAGCTGCATATTTTATTAATTCTGCAGCTTTAATTTCACATCTCATTTTTGGACAATCATAACCCGTATAGATATGTTCTAGAATATTACCACTTTTTTTATCATATTCTCCAATTACAATTCTATCGGGGTTTAGGCTATCATGGACAGCTTGACCTTGTCTTAGAAATTCAGGGTTCATGCATAGGCCAAAGTCATTACCGACTTTTTTACCGGAGTTTTTCTCCACAATTGGTAAAACTAAATTTTCAGTAGTCCCTGGAACTATTGTACTTTTTGTAACTACAACATGATATTCATCCTTGTCTTTTAATACGGTTCCAATATCATTGGCAGTGGCTTTCACTGCAGATAAATCTGCTGAACCATTTGGCAATGATGGAGTGCCAACACAGATAAAGGTAACATCACTTTCTTGTATTGCTTTAATGTTATCTGTGGTTCCTGAAAGCATACCTTTCTTGACAACTTCTTTGACAAGTGTTCCCAATTCTGGTTCGTAAAATGGAGGAATTCCTTTGTTTAGATTCTCAGCTTTACTAGGTGTTGTTGTGGTACAAATTGTTTTAAAACCATGTTTTGCATAGGCCATTCCACTAGCAAGGCCAACATAACCCATTCCAAGTACTGCAATTTTTATATCTTTCATGATATCACATTCGAGATTAAGGAAAATCCATTTACTAAGGATATAAAAAATGAGATTTAAAAGTTGGTGTTCAACAAAATCTTTACTGTTTTTCTCACTGCTTCATCAGAGTTGAGCGAAGCATTCCACCCAAGTTTCTTCATTTTACTGATGTCAAATTGAAACTTCGGGACATCGCCCTTCCATCCCCTTTTACCGCCAGTGTACGTAAATTTCACGTTATTAAATCCCATTTCTTCAACTACAATCTCAGCGATCCTTGTTACTTCTGTAGCAGTATCACAGCCAATATTAAATAAATTGATTTGTTCATTCGCGTTTTTATAACCAAAGAGTATTGCTTCTACACAATCTTCTATGTAAAGATAGGGTTTCTGCTGTTTTCCATCTCCAAGTATCTCTAGCTCCTTTGGATTTTTTCTCAATTTGTTGATAAAATCAACAATTACACCATGTGTTCCGCGTTTCCCAACAACATTTGCAAAACGGAAAATCCATCCTTGCATATCAAATGTGTGGCAAAAGGAACTAATTAAACCTTCAGCTGCCAGTTTTGCTGCACCGTAGACAGAAATCGGGAGGAGTGGTCCATAATCCTCTGGAAGTGGAAAAGAAGGTGTTTCTCCATAAATAGTACTACTAGAAGAAAACACGATTTTCTTAATATCATTCTTACGCATGGCATCGAGAAGATTATATGAAGCGAGTATGTCCTTTTTTGCTATTTCAGGTTTTTGTGCACCTAATCTTACATCAGGATTTGCCGCAATATGAAAAACAACATCATGGCCTTTTAGTCCATCATCAATTTTTTCTAAATCTAATAAATCAGCTTCGATAAAACTAAAGTTATCACTTTTTAGATGTTGTTCAATGAATTGTTTCCTACCGGAGCTTAGATTATCATAAACAGTAACAGTGTTTCCTTCATTGATTAGTTTATCGACAATATGACTGCCTATGAATCCGGCGCCGCCAGTTACAAAAATGTTCATTTTAATATTACTCCTAAACCGGCTATAAATGGTTTATTTAAGTATTTTTTCACTTTCTTAAAGCTGATTTGAATAGAATTGATAATAATTGTAAAACACGCCTTAAATAGTAAGTAAGCACAAGACTATACCATGATTGTTGTCTTAATCCCAATCGCATTCACTCCAATGATAATTGCCTTTATATGGTTGAGAAACACAGAGAGGTATAGTAGAGAATCATGGATTCCAATTCTTTTTACTTTCATCTGGGGAGCTATTGTAGCTACAACCTTCTCTCTGGTACTTGAAACAATTGTATCAGATTATATTGTAAGTTTTTTTATTCTAGCTGTCGTAGTCGCTCCAATTGTTGAAGAATTTGCTAAACCATTGGGAATATATTTCATTAGAAAAGAAATAGATGAGATTGAAGACGGACTAATCTATGGAGCAGTTGCCGGTCTCGGTTTTGCTGCGACAGAGAATCTTATCTATGGAGTGCGTTTTTGGGATGATGGATTAATAGTATTAATCTCATTGTTTTACATAAGAACTATTGGCTCGAGTCTTCTTCATGCATCCGCAACTGCATTTACAGGTTATGGATATAGTGCCAAGCTTATTAAGAAACGGTCGTTTTTATCAATACTTCCTTTCTTTTTACTAGCCATCGCAGCTCATAGTTTATTTAATCTCTTTGCTTTTTCTGCCCAAACAATAAATCAAATTATAGGTGTCGTTATTGCCGTACTTTTTGCAGTTACATTACTAATATGGATTAGAAAAAAGATTAAAATCTTTGATGAGAGAAATATAACCAAAGGAAGTACTCCTTTGGCAGATAATCCTTAAACAAACCTTAAAAACCTATCTTCTTAGTTATTTTTTATAAAAATAGATTTTCTTATGTTTGAATTATTCTTTCTTAATGTTTGTTGCTTTTGGTCCTCTATCAGATTCTTCCAATTCGTATTCTACTTTGTCCCCCTCATTGAGGTAAGTTCCTTGTGGTACTGATGATCGGTGAACGAAAACATCTTTACCATCTTCACCTTGGATGAATCCATACCCTTTCCTTGAGTTGTACCATTTTACAGTTCCTTTCATTTTTTTCCTCCTTTGACTATGGAGTCTTTACTTTCACAAAAGAAAAAACAAAAAGTTTCAAAGGTTCGACATTGAACTATAAAACCTTTGTTTCTATCCTTTGTAAGCTTCTGTATTAACCTAAGTTTTATATAGATTTCTGTTGAGATGTTAAAATACGGACCTGGCGGGATGCGAGGTTTTCTCTCCTGTTATTTGGAACGGATAAAAATCATTTTTTTGTTATTTATTCTTAAGGTGGTTATTAAACCGCACTCTAACCTTTTTTTTTCTTTCTTTTTATGAACTAAAGCAACCTTCTACTTTGAACAGGTTGCTAAATTATTGTTTTCTAAAAATAATTTTAACAATATTAGGAGGTGTTATGATATGAACATTTATTCTTATTCAAAGTTAAAATGTTATGAACAATGTATGATGAAATATAAATTCCAGTATATTGACAAAATCAAAATAGAGGCTAAGGAAAGTATAGAACTATTTCTTGGAAAAAGAGTTCATGAAACCTTGAAAAAGTTGTATTATGATCTTCAATATCAAAAGGAAAATACCTTAGAAGAGCTAGTAGATTTCTTCCATGACAAATGGACTAAAAACTGGAACGACTCAATCAAGATCGTAAAGAAAGGATATTGTCCTGAATACTACTTGAAGATGGCTGAAAAATGCATCATTGACTACTACAATAGATACCGGTCATTCAATCATGAAAAAACAATAGGTCTTGAGGAACGTATTCTTATAAATCTGGATGACTCTGGAAATTACAAACTATGTGGTTATATTGATAGGCTCACAGAGGCAGAAGATGGTTGTTACGAAATCCACGATTATAAGACATGCTCAAGGTTACCTTCTTTAGAAACTATTGAGAACGATAGACAGTTGACACTTTATTCAATTGGTGTAAAACAGAGATACGCAAATGTGAAAGATATTCGCTTGATCTGGCATTTCCTGAAATTTGACAAGGAAATCAATATGTTCAGGACTGATGAAGAACTTAAAGAATTAAAACAAGAAATCATAAAGTTGATAGATACTATTGAATCTGCTGAGGTATTTCCTGCAAACCCTTCCAGATTATGCAAATGGTGTGGATTTAAATTTATATGTATATAGTGACTTCGTCTCGATAAAATTAAAATGAAACCTGAAAAACGGATATCTCTTATCGATGAAATCACTAGTTCTTCACTTGATTTTTTTGTCCCTATTGCAATCATCTCAATGGCAAATTGGGTGATTGCCCTTGAGGTAGGCATTTGCCTGTCGATTTATACCGGTCGGGAGACCCCCATCTTTAGATGGATTCGTTTAGGGAGGATGTCGTTATTCTTTTCTATTTTTTATAAATTATTTTCAAATAAAATATAAATATATAATATAAACTTGTTGTAATTAAAAATTACAGAAAATGAAAAAATATTATCTGGACAAAAATCGGTAACAACTGTACAAAATCATTTAAATATCTGCTTGGACACAACATAGAGATATAAACTGGTTGAATGGAGTTCAAACAAAATAAAAGAAAAAATTTGTGGTGAATAAGGATGAAAATAAATACTGAAAAAGAAATAAAAACAATAGTGGTAACTTTATGTATTCTTCTTACAACTATTTTTTTACCTGTAATGACTGCTCAAGATGAAAGTAAAACTGGATTATTTGACCAGAAAAAAGATGAATCATACGTTGATGATATTAAAATGCCAACCCCTTTACTTAAAAAACACATATCGGACCATAACGATGGAGTTCTATCTGAAGATCCAGTTCTTAGTGAGCATAGAGACGTTATAAAAAGTCATTCAGAAGATCCTGTATCAGAACCGATGGATTTTTTAGATGACAAATTGTTACGTTATGAGGATGTCGATACACAAACAGATGAAGAAAAACCACTGTTCTCCCCAGGGGAAATTATTGTTAAGCTCAAATCAAATGATAATGTAAAGATAATAACAGATAAAAATGGCATAGCAAAAACTGGTCTTTCTACCGTTGACAGGTTAAATGATCAATATCAAGTCACTTCTATGGAAAAGGTTTTTAAAACAAAAAATAAAGACGATGATTCGTTAGACTTGAGTAATATTTATAAATGCATTCTCCCAGATGATAGCAACATTCTTTCAATAGTGGAAGAATATGAAAAAGATACTTCTGTTGAATATGCACAACCGAATTACATTATGGAAACATGTCTTGTTCCTAATGATCCTTATTATCAATCCCTTGGAACATGGAATCAAGAATATCTTGATTTGTATAGTATGCATATCATAGATGCGAGTAACGCGTGGGATATATCTACAGGAAATCCTAACGTTGTGGTCGCCGTGGTCGATACTGGTGTTGACTATACTCATGGGGATCTTACCGAGAACATGTGGATCAACGAGGATGAAAACGCCACCAACGGCATCGATGATGACCAAGATGGATTTATTGATAACGTCTATGGTGCTGATTTTGTTGGATATGACGCCACATTTCCAACTCCCGATGGAGATCCGATGGATGATTGTTGGTTTGGCCATGGGACGCATTGCGCTGGTACGATCGGTGCTATAGGAAATAACTCCTTTGCGGTAGTTGGTGTAAATTGGCAGACGAAAATCATGGCTGTAAAAGGTTTAGATTGGCTGGGGCGGGGTCGGATAGATGATCTCGCAGATTGTATTGTATGGGCTGCAGACCAGGGTGCTGATGTTATCAGTAA